>Ga0155606_119_pt1 | contig 21879 bp, 22 predicted proteins | sample RifCSPhighO2_12_FD_107263 | JGI IMG/M metagenome (GOLD analysis project Ga0155606, IMG submission 107263) | Candidatus Woykebacteria bacterium RIFCSPHIGHO2_12_FULL_45_10
ACGTTGGGCGGCTGCGGTCACAATTGAAACCGCCTGAGCATAGTCTGGTCTAGCCTTACCCTCCATGATGCCTTTGATTTCTTTAAATTGGCGGCGCACTTCGATTACTACACTGCCAGCAGCCTTGCCAACCGCTTCCAGCGCAAGTGCCCCAAAAAAATACGGCAATGCCCCACCGAGGAACAAACCAATCAAGACCTTTGGGTCGTTAATCAAGAAAGTAACGTTTTTACCAGCAGAAACTAGTTCTGCGGAATAGGCGGAAAAAAGCACCAGTGCCGCCAAGGCAGCAGAGGCAATCGCGTAGCCCTTGGTGATCGCCTTGGTGGTATTGCCAACTGCATCAAGTGGATCAGTAACCGCCCGAACCTCCTCAGGCAATCCGGCCATTTCAGCAATTCCACCCGCGTTGTCAGTGATCGGGCCAAAGGCATCAATAGCGACAACAATTCCGGTCATGGACAACATACTCATCGCCGCAATCGCAATACCGTAAAGTCCGGCCAAGTTAAAGGCGAGCAAGATAGCGCCAGCAATCAGGATGATTGGCGCCAGGGTTGATTTCATCGAGACTGCCAAACCGGCAATCACATTCGTACCATGCCCAGTATTTGAGGCCGCTGCAATTGCTTTCACAGAGGGAAAATTCTTCGACGTGTAGTATTCAGTAATAACCACCATTCCCAGAGTAACCGCAAGTCCAATTAAACTAGCGTAAAAAAGGTTTTGCGCCCCTGGTCCTGGGGTAAAAACAGTTGAGGCAGGATAATATATACCAGCAAAAAAATAATTGGTTACCCAATAAAAACCAACTGCCGCCAGGATTCCAGAAACGATTAACCCTTGGTAAAGAGCTCTCATAATCCCGCCTCCGGAAAGACGGACAAAAAAAGTACCGACAATGGAGGCAACAACAGAAACAGCTCCTAAAGCTAGTGGGTAAATAATTGCCGACACATCACCTTTAAATATTAATGAACCGAGAAGCATGGCTGCAATAGAAGTAACCGCATAAGTTTCAAAAAGATCTGCGGCCATGCCGGCATCATCACCAACATTGTCACCAACATTGTCAGCAATCACCGCTGGATTGCGCGGATCGTCTTCAGGGATACCGGCTTCAACCTTACCGACCATATCCGCCCCAACATCAGCCCCTTTGGTAAAGATTCCCCCACCCAGACGGGCAAAAACGCTAATTAGTGAGGAACCAAAAGCCAAGCCAATTAGAGGCTTGACATCACCTGTTATATAATAGAAACCAGCAACCGAGACAAGAGCTAAACCAACTACCAAAAGCCCAGTCACCGCCCCACCCTTAAACGCAGCGTCCAGTGCTGCCTCTAGCCCCTTTTTAGCTGCCTCTGCAGTACGAACATTAGCCCGGACAGCGATAGTCATGCCGATAAATCCAGCTAAGGCAGAAGCAGCCGCTCCCAGGATAAACCCAGCGGCAGTGGGCATACCAAACTTCCACCAAATGACAAGAAAGATCACAGCACCGACTGCAGCCACAACACTATACTGTCGGGAAAGGTAAGCCGACGCTCCTTCTTGGATGGCAGTGGCAATTTCCTGCATTTTCTTGTTGCCTATCGGCAGTCTCAAGATAAGGCGAACTAGAACTAAGCTATAAAGGATCGCAACTGCACCGCTACCAATAATATAAAAAAGAAGAGTCTTTTCCATTTCTTTTGGATTGGCTGCCAGTTTACACAAAAAAACTGTCCTTGACAAGATCTTTCCAATCCGACATTATTAATTTAGCGTCAAAAACGCTGTATCAAGAGATCTCGATTAAATCGGGACGGCAACCCCACAGGTAGGGTGCCAAAATGATACGCCCCAAAAGGGAACTGTGATTTAAACACTTTTCTTTTTGGAGAAGTGTTTTTTTATAATTATATGTACAAGGTTTTTACTTCTGAATCAGTCGCCGCCGGCCATCCTGACAAAATCTGTGACCAGATTTCAGATGCGATCCTCGATGCAGTTTTGGCAGAAGATCCACAAAGTCACACTGGTATTGAAACCTTCGTAACCAAGGACTACATTGTTGTTGGTGGAGAAGCCAAAACAGCTTCCAATGCCGATTTTGAAAAGATCATCCGCGCCACTGTCAAAAGCCTCGGTTACACACAAGGAGAGTTTGGTTTCCACCATCTCTCACCAGTCGAGATACGCATCCACAAGCAATCTCCAGATATTGCCCTTGGTGTCGACACTGGCGGAGCAGGAGACCAAGGCATGATGTTCGGTTTTGCGACCAACCAAACCAAATCTTTGATGCCACTACCAATTAGTATCGCCCATCGCCTCACCCAAAGGCTCGATGAGGTACGTGAAAAAAAGATCGTTCCCTATCTGAGACCTGACGGGAAAAGTGAAGTTTCCGTGACCTACGAAAAAGGTAAGCCGGTTGGCGTCGAAAAAGTTGTCCTGGCCGCCGCCCATAAACCAAAAATTGACAACAGGCAAATCAAAGATGATCTTTTCAAGCAGGTGATTAAACCCGTATTAGAGGAGTTTGGTTACAAAATCGCCAAAAAAAATGTGGTAGTGAACGGCACCGGACAGTGGTTAATACCCGGACCTTCTTCTGACGCCGGTCTGACCGGAAGGAAAATTGTTGTCGATACTTACGGCGGTTATGGCAGAGCTGGCGGTGGGGCCTTCAGTGGCAAAGACCCAACCAAAGTTGACCGCTCAGGAGCCTATGCAGCTCGTTTTCTGGCTAAAAATATAGTTGCGGCCGGTCTGGCTGACAGCGCTGAGGTTCAGATTGCCTACGTGATTGGGCAGAAAGAACCACTCACCCGCGCCATTGAAACTTTTGGTACGGAGAAAAAAACCTTGAAGATAGTTGAAGATTTTGCCTGGAGCCTTCTCGACCTCTCTGTTGAAGGTATCATTACTGGTTTGGATTTGAGAAAGCCAATTTATCAAAGTACTGCTGCTTACGGCCATTTCGGCAGGGACGGCTTTTCCTGGGAAAAAGTCTTGACAAAGTAGTTGACAAACAAAACTTCTACGTATTAGACTGAAAATTGAAACAAGCTGATAGTAGAAAGACACTCCTGCTCTTTGAATTATGAAAAGATTTGCCCCCCAAGCAAAAACTAGTGTTCAAAGAAAATTCCTAAATCAGAATGGGGGTGATAATTCTTGACACTACAGGATTATATCAATCTAACACAAAATTCTATCAACAACTTCTTCTCCTCGCTTGGGCCAGTTTTAGCGAACATTGTCGCCTTTGTCGTAATTTTGGTCATTGGTCTAGTCATTGGTGCCATTCTCAAGCGGGTCTGGGTGGAAATTCTCCGCGCCATCAACTTGGAGAGAAGCCTTTCGAGCTGGAGTACATACCAAAACCTCGTCAAAGCCCATGAAAATCTTGACGCAACTAGCTTTATCGGTGAGTTCTTGCGTTGGTTGGCAGTTGTTGTCTTCCTACTACCGGCAGTCACAGCACTTGGAGTCAGTGGATCTGATGAAATCTTGGCGAAGCTTCTCTCTTACCTACCGAACGTTGTTCTCGCTTCTGTCTTCTTAATCCTCGGGTTTGTTTTCTCTTGGGTGGCTCATCGAGTTGTCATGACAGTAGCTCTTCTTGTAGATCACAACCCCGCACACTTAATTGCTGATATTGCCGGCTTGGGTGTAATTATTTTCGCTTCGGTTGAAGCTCTTCTGCAACTCGGGCTTCCAGCCGATCTACTGCGCTTCTTGATCCTTGGTGGCATCGTTGCTCTGACACTAGCCTTTGGGTTAGCCGGTAAAGAGCAGGCTGCGACTTTGGTCAAAAAGTTCGTTGATCAAGCCAACAAGTAAGTTTTGATCGTCTCTCAATCCTCAGGGACCCAAACCGCACTAGGCGAGAGGGTCCCTTGGGATAAAATAAAGTAGGTGCTATTATTAAATCAAGTTAAGGAGGTGAAAATATGCAACAAATTAGTACTGCAGTAGTAGATGCAATTACTGATTCGCTCAAAGCAACGGCCAAATTCCTGCCAAGTCTCATAGCAGCTATTGTCATTTTCGTCATCGGTGTCATCGTCGCCACCATTCTGAAAAGGGCCTTAATCAGCTTGCTCGAAGCGATTAACTTTGAGAGTTGGCTCTCCAACACAGGAATAACAGAGGCCCTCAAGAAAGCTGACAAAAATCTTTCTGTCAGTAAGCTTCTTGGAGAGTTGCTGCGTTGGTTCACAATCTTAATCTTCCTCCTTCCCGCTGTGGATCAGCTTGGACTTGGTGCAGTCAACGATGTCCTGCGTTCTTTGCTCTTGTATATACCCAATGTTGTAGTAGCGGTTATTATCGTGGCGGTTGGGGCAGTCGCTGCTAAGCTGGCTCGCGATTTTGTCACCGCAACTGCTACCGGTGTTGGTACACAATTTTCGACAGTTGTCGGTCGTGTGGCCCAAGTAGCAATCATTGTTTTTGCAGTCCTAGCTGCCTTAACCCAGCTCGGGGTCGCGCCTGATCTGATCAAAATCCTCTTTACTGGCTTTGTCGCTATGGTGGCGATTGCCGGTGGGTTGGCGTTTGGGCTTGGCGGAAAAGATGTCGCTGCCGGCATTCTTGAGAGCATTCGTCAAAGCCTTGAAGAGCGTCGATAGAGAGGATTTTAGACAAAAGACCGATCTTGTATTCGCGGCGAGCTTTGCAGTACAATTTTTCGTGATGGCTTTTCTGCCCAGCACGAAATTTTACCTGAAAGGCTCAAATGTCTAAGGCGATCCTTTGGCTCAATGAGCTCGACCGGGAAGATATTGACTTAGTCGGGCGACAAGCTGCTGATCTTGGTGAGCTTAGCAAAATTGGCCTAAAAATTCCTCGCGGCTTTGTAGTCACCAATGAAGCTCTTCAAAACTGGCTTTCTACCTCCGGATTAGAAGAAAAGATAAAACAAAATCTCCGCAACCTAGATTGGGACAACCCCCAACTTGTTAGTGAATTCTCTATTTTAATTAAAGAAGCAGTACTCAAAACCCCCTTGGAAAAAGCTTTCCAAGCTTCTCTTGAAGCAGCTTCGAGAAAGATTCAAAAAAGTTCTAAATTTATTAGTGTACAAACTAGCCCAGTGAAAGATCAGGATACTTCAACCTCGGAGGCCACAGTTCTCAACAACCCAAGTCCAGTTAAAATTCTTGCCTCTTTAAGGCAGGCGTGGGCTCTCCTTTTTTCAGCGGAATCCTTACGAGGGTCACGAACACTACCCAAAGGCGCTGTTATTATTCAGGAAAGTATTTCCCCAACTACTAGTGGCTTGGCTTATTCGATCGATCCAGACAGTGGTGATAAAAAGCAAGTTTTTATTAGAGCAGTTTGGGGTGCAAGTGAAATCCTCTCAGTTGATAGCAAGGTCGGTGATACCTACCTGGTCGACAAAACAAATTCAAAAATCTACGTGAGCAAGATTGGTCAGCAGAACCTGCAGATCATCAAACTTGCAGGCAAAGATAAAGAGCTGCCGGTCTCGTCTCCTTTTCAGTTCCAGCAAAAAATTACCGCCGCCGAGATTGAAAACCTTGCCGTCCAAGTAAAGAAAGTTGAGAACCATTTTCTTCGACCCGTTCAGATCACCTGGGCGCAAGACGAAGAGAATATTTTTATCCTTTCCGTCAAGGTTTTTGAAACACCGACCCCTTTGGCCTCGGTTAGGGGAAACTTACTAACCCTCAGTCTTCCTCTACTATCAAGTGGTAGTACTGGCTACAAAGGACTCGCGAGTGGCCCGCTTCGCTCTTTAGCCTCCTTAAAAAACCTTCACCGCGTACGGGGCGGAGAGGTGGTGACCATAAAAACCTTAACCAAAAACCTCCTGCCAACGATAAGAAAATCTGCTGCTGTGATCATCGAATCATCCAGACAGCCCCAAAACCAGGCTCTACTAGAAAAACTTGCCAAACCGGCTGTTTTTGTTGGTGACAAAACAGCGCTAAAGGAGAGGCAAATAGTAACTGTTGATGGTGGTAGCGGCAAAGTCTTTTCTGGTGCACCAAATGTAGGCAGCTCAAAGGTAATTGATACGTTGAGAAAAACTCTGTTGACCAGAAGCGCAAATGAAAAAACCGCCACCGGTGTCTTTGCTAGTTTTTCCGAGCCGTCTTTAGCAACCGAGATCGGCCAAAAAAATATTGATGGCGTTTTCTTTAAACCCAATGAAAGCAAAACTACCCTTGATATTGCCTCTGTCTTTGCCAATCAGCCTTTTATTTTCCGCCTAAAGTACTCGAGCGAATCTTTTTCCACTACCCTTGAAAGCCTCAAGTCCGCTCGAGCAGTAGGCAAAAATATTTGGCTGGCGCTTTCCGGAGCCAAAACTCCACAAGAGCTTCTTGAAGCCAAAAAGGCCATCACCTCGGTTGGTCTGCACCGATCAGAGAGTTTCAAGATTCTCTTGAGCATCGAAGTACCAGCCCAAGTCATTGCAATTGAAAAATTCTTGGAAGCTGGAATAGATGGGGTTTGTATTGATGAAGCAGCCCTAACGAAAACGCTTTTCGGCTCCGACCAACAGACAGTTCTGACCAGATTAGCTGACACTTCGCCCTTGATCCGAAGTTTCGAACAAACGGTCGAGGCTGCCAAAAACGCCAAGGTTAAAATCTTCTTTGTTGCTCGAGCGGGTTATTCAGACCAGGATTTGATCGAAAAACTAGTCGATTTGGGTATAACTGCTCTTGTAGTTAATGCTGACGAAACAGAACGAACAAGGGAAATTGTGGCTTTGGCAGAAAGAAGAACGGTCCGCAACAAGTCCTGATCAATATCAATCCAAACTAATTTACTTCTTTGAAGAACTTGTAGCAGATTTTGTCGCTGTTTGTGTCGCTACTGGACTCGCAGCTTTGGTTGCCGAACGGGTGGCGACAGTTTTGCTAGTTGGCTGAGGCGTTTCAGTAGTACTGGACGAGCGGAAAAGGATAAAGCCAACTCCAAGTAAGATAATCAGGACTATCAAGACGCCGGCTAGCAAACCTGTCTTTCCCTTGGCTGGCGCCTCGGGTGGTTTGCTCGGCTCTGTGCTTGGTTTTGTTTCAACCGGGGTATTTGTTGTAGTGGATTCAGGGCTTGTATTTGGGATCGTTGTCGGTGCAGCTTGTTCGTCCATTTATGATAGGTTAACCTTTTGGCAAAATCTTGTCAAGGCTTCCCGCCTTGGTGGTCTTCCTGAAACTAAGATGTAAAGTATCCTGTCTCACTAAGCGAGATTGAAACCAGAACAAGCGTCTTGCTTTTACAAAGTAAAAGCAGCAGCAATTTGGTGAGCCTCCTGGGACTCGAACCCAGAACACGCGGCTTAAAAGGCCGCTGCTCTACCAATTGAGCTAGAGGCCCAAATGGCTGCTGTAAAGGCCGCTGCTCTTCCAGGAATTTTTGAAGCTCGGACAGAGTCCTCACTAAAATTCCTCTCAAAACCAAAGCAGTTTGGTTTTTCGCCAATTGAGCTACGGACCCACGCAAGCAGACATATTACCAAATCGAACCTAAATTTTCAATCCAAGCTTAAACAGCCAAGCGCTTGACTAGCAAACAGCTTTGTTTCATAATTTATTTAGATGTCTCAAAACGTGGACAATACCCAACCATCTAAAGAACGTTTTAATCTACCCAGAATTCTAATTATTCTTCTGTCAATAGTTGGGTTTGGCATAATGGCCTATCTGACCTTTATTCATTTTACGGAAAAGAGCTCCGTTTGCGATATCTCAGAAAAAATTTCTTGTGACGTAGTCACGACTAGTATTTACTCTGAAATTTTTGGACTCCCCATTTCTGTGTTGGGTTTGGGGTATTTTGGTTTGACCTTTTTGCTCTCTGTTTTCCAAAGAACAAAGGCGTTCTATCAGACTATCTTTTACTTGACTCTCTTCGTGCTTATTCCTTCCTACTACTTCACCGCCCTTGAAGCCTTTGTCATTAAGGCTTTTTGTATTCTGTGCGAGACGAGCAAGATCCTCATGCTTTTGACTCTAGGAACAAGTTTTGTGGCCATGAAGCAAAAATTCGGTACTGTTGTCAGGATGGCCATGCCCATTGTCATCGCCGGGGTCGTAATAGCTGGAGTGACTTACTTTGCCCAAACGAGTGTTGTAGCGAAAAAAGACTACACCCCTTTTGTCCAAGCGCTCAACGAAAAAGGAGTTGTTTATTACAAATCCTACACTTGCAGTAATTGCAAGAAGCAGGAGCAAATGGTTGGTTCTGCCTACAAGAAACTCAATAGCGTGGAGTGTCATCCCAAAGGTCCGAATGGCAATCCACAGTTGTGTTTGGAGCGCGGTATTGAACATACCCCAACCTTTCTTATCGAGAAAGATGGGGCAGTAGTGAAGAAAATCGAAGGCGTTCAAAAATTAGAAGATTTAGCCGAGTGGGCCGGAGTTCCGGTCGAGAAGCTGGAGGAATAATATGGGTGGCCAAGAATTGACATTACCTTTGGTGGTCATGGCCGCGGTGGTTGATAGTATCAACCCTTGTGTCTTCGGGGTTCTTATTTTTCTGATTGCCTTCATGACCAAAATTTTCAAAAGCCAGAACAAAATGCTTCTCGGAGGAATTCTTTATTCAGGAGTTGTTTATGCAACCTATCTTCTCCTTGGTTTTGGAATTTTGAAACTAGCTCTCAACGCCGGCATTGCCTCTGCTTTTTACTGGGGTGCAGCTCTGATTGCAATTTTTGCCGGACTTCTTGAGATAAAAGATTATTTTTGGTATGGAAAAGGACCTTCCTTGCAAATAATTCCTGGTGGAGGGGAAAGAATAAAACTTTACACTAGTCAAATCGAAAAGATGGAGCAAAGGCACCCGCTCCTCTTGATATTAACAACTGCTGCCTTGGGTGTGTTTGTAGTTTTGGTAGAACTTCCTTGTACCGGAGCCCCATATTTGGCGATTTTGGGACTGCTATCAAAAGGTGCTTTTTCCACAGCTGTACCGCTGCTCTTACTTTACAACTTTATTTTTATAATTCCCCTCTTCATCATAATTGGTATTGCTTATTTTGGGACTTCTTCAGAAGCACTCGAAGAATTCAGAAAGGAACACCGAGGTCTAATGAGGCTAGGCATAGGTATTTTCTTACTTCTGCTTGGTTTCTACATGATTTACTCTTTAAACCCGGTCCTTTGATTTTGAATTTACCCCCCAGAACAACTTTGTTATTATTAATCTAATGATTGAAGATCACGCTCCGGAGAAACATATCAATAGCTTCCGCTTTGCTTTGAAGGGTCTGCTACATGCCTTTACCACTGAGAGAAATTTTCGTCTGCAGACCATATTGGGAACGATCGCCATCGTCCTCGCCCATTTCCTCTCTTTTGACAGGTTTGAATGGATCGTCCTTCTTTTGACTATTGGCATGATACTAGCTGCTGAAATTGCCAACACCATACTGGAGACCCTGGTTGATCTCACTACTCCCAACCTTCATCCCAAAGCTCGGATTGCCAAAGACCTCTCAGCAGCAGCAGTCTTGATCATCGCCTTCTTTGCCCTGATTATTGGTTTGCTACTTTTTATCCCTCACCTACAAAATCTCTTCAGCTAGGAAGTCACACTTTTGATGATTTCAATTCGCTCAGGCTTTCCACCATTGTTCAATTCAATCGCGACAACATCAATACGACTCCCTGGGGGTAAACCTCTCTGCTTCATTCGGAAAATCTCCCCAACTCTGGAAATTGAGGCCAGCTTTGCCTGATTGATCGCTTCTTCAGGAAGACCAAACTCCCTAGACCAGCGTGCTTTGACTTCTACAAAAACTAAACACCCGTCTTCGAGAGCAACCAGATCAATTTCACCCATCTTGGTGCGGAAATTACGGGCAATAATTTTATAACCTGATTTTACGAGGAATTGAAAGGCAATTTGCTCCCCAACTCTACCGCTGGCAGTTTTCGACATTTATCTCAACTAGCGAAAAGGAAACCAAAAAAGCGCAGAACAAAAGGCAATTCTTCGCTTGTGGAACGACCTGTTCCTACATCCACAAAATCGACAACAGCAAATTTTGTCCGCAGGAGACCGAAAAACTTAACGTCTTTTTCCCCAAAAATTTTGTAAACGATTTTGCCTTTGTTCGCGGGATCTGCCACAATTTCAATAGTATTGGCTCGCTCTATTTTTTTATTTTTAACCAAATCATTCACCATTTCAGCTGGCAGGGTTTTTAACTGCACTTCCCCATTTGGACTCACAACTGTCACTAAATTTGCATCAGTATCTACCTTGAGGTCAAATTCTGTTTCTACTTTGACACCGTTCTGTTCAAGTTCAATTTTGTTTCCTTTTTTGCGGATTTTCAAATCATTCTTTTTCTCCGCTGCTTCTACGTTCACCAGCAATTTGTCGTCATCCGCTTTGATTTGAGATGATCCAGTCGCAGTTTTGGTTTTGAGGTTGATCTGGCCGTTTTCTCTTTCTATTTCCACTTCCTGAACCTCATCAGAAACTTGATCAGGGTTTTCAACTTCGTTCTGGCTTTCATTCTCTTGGCCAGCCTCGTTATTTGAATCTGAACCTTTGTTGGCAAGAGTAGCACCCAAAACTTTTTCCTGGGTAATTACTCTTCCCCGTGCAGTTATCGTAATTAAGGCGGTCTCAGAAGAAGCTAAAGATACAATTGGGAAAGCAAGAACTAAAAGAAAGATCGTTATGCTGGCGAGAAGAAATTTCACAAAGTCATTTTAGGCGGGCGATTAAGTCCTGTCAACTCTACTGCCAAGATAGGGTTCTAAACGAAAGCTGGTTCTATGTACTGAGGAAAGTGCGTTTTGAGCGATCGCCATCCGGTGAGCTTTGGTACCATAACCTTTGTTGGAGACAAACCCGTATTCAGGAAATTCTTTATCTAAATCCGCGAGGATTTTATCCCGATAAACCTTGGCCACTATTGAAGCGGCTGCTATCGAAGCAGACAGCTGGTCACCCTTTTTCAAAGGTAATTGTTTGGCCTTTTTGATCGCTCGAATGTAGAAAGCATCAACCAAAAGAAAGTCTGGTCGCGCAGGTAGCTTGTTTATTGCCTTCCGAAAAGCTTTTTGATTTGCCTTGCCAATACCGATAGTATTGATCGTGATTACGTCAACTGTCCCTAAGGTAATTGCGAGAGCGTGTTTTTGAATTAACTGGGCTAATTCCTCACGTCGTGGTGCGTTCAGCAGTTTCGAATCAAAAAGTTTTTTTGGGAAATGGCAGAAAGGAGGGAAAATTACTGCGGCTGCCACGATTGGCCCTACCCAAGATCCCCTCCCGACTTCATCCAAACCAGCTACGAATTTGTAACCTTGCCGCCAAAGCCTTCTCTCGTACTTCCAGCCGGCCGCCACCATCTTAAACCCCCAAGGCGGCTTTGCCAGTGAGTTTCCGCAGGTAGTATAGTTTGGCCCTTAGCACCGAGCCTTTTTTCTTGACAGTTATTTTCTCGATCGTTGGTGCATTCAGAGGCCAAATTCTTTCAACCCCAACACCGTCACTACCAATCTTGCGGACAGTGAACGTCTTGGAAGCGCCTTCTCCACGAAGAGAAATGACCGTACCTTCAAAGCTCTGGATACGCTCCTTGGAGCCTTCTTTTACTTTGGCGTCAACTCTGACTCTGTCACCGACTGAAAAATTTGTTTGTTCCATAGACGAAGCGCATTCTAAGCTAGAAGGCAGTTTTTGTCAATCAACCTCTGGCAAGCAACAGTGAATACAGGACAATAAAAGTCAAGCTAGCTAAGGCTGCATACTCAAGGAAAACTTTTTCCGATAGAGACTTGTCTTCGTAATGGTTCAACAAACCAAATGCCAAATACGTGAGGCTGATTGAAGCAACAAGGAGCAAACGTAGCGCTTTGCCCTGTACAATAAACGCTGCTGCCAGCAAACTACTAAGAACGACAGCTAAGAGCACATACTGAATGATTTTTTTTTGCATTCTTAAATTAACTTTCCGCTCGAGCCAGCGATGATACTGATGATAAGGATCACCAGAACGAGGGCATGAACCAAAGAATGGCTTCCACCACGCTCCACTCCCTTACGGGCAACAATGATCGAATCAACTATAAAGATCATGACTAGCGAAATCAAAAGAAACAATTCTAGTTTTGCACCAAAGGTCAGATTATGCAATCTGCCGAGCAGGTTTAAATTGGTTGCATACTCACTTGAAACTTTGGTTTGAGCTTGTACAGCTGGAGCAGAAGATTGGGTATTTTTCTTGGTATCTAAGACTAATTGATCATTTACCGTCTTGGGATTGGCCGGGGGTGGGGATTGGGCCACCGGTGCAGCTTTGGCCGGGGTTGGTTGAGTCCCAAACAATTGGACAACTAAAGTGGTTTCCTCCCCTTGCAAAACCCCATTCAAAACCGCAACCCCAATATCCTGGTAACTTTTGTTGAGCAGATTTTCTCGGTGCGAAGGAGAATTCAGCCAACCTTGAACTACTCCTTCAGAAGTCTGGAAATCGCGGGCTAGATTCTCACCCGCCCAGATATATTTATAACCAGCTTGATTGAAAAAATACCAAGGAGAAGTACCGTCAGGAGCATAATGAGCCCAATAGTTTTTGCTGAACATGTCGGCTGCTTTAGAGGCGGCTGCTTGATCAAGGAGAGAATTCTCAGCCAGTTGCGAAGAACTGTTGTTTTGCCGTTCCTGATTAGTCAATGTTATTATTTCGTTTTTGAAGATACTAGTAGCAAACCCAAGAACCTGCATTTTACCTGCTCTAATATTGAAAAACATCTGCAGGACTAGAATAAAGCCAGTCAGGGCAAAGATTGACATGTGTCGGATTAGATAAGGGTGGTGCTTGTTCCTGTGGTGTGGGATAAGAAACTTCGCTAAAGTTTCTTCCACTTTGCGTGAATAACTAATTAGGGTAGGCATTTACTACATTATATAGGCTTAGCCTCTAACAGGCAAGGAAATAGCTGGGGTGGGAGTTTTGTTTTGAGCAAGAAGTAACTGAACTTCACGTTTTTGCAAAGCAAAAAGGCAAAGTTCTGCGAAGCGAGCGGTAAAATAATTGTTAGCCGCGAGCTAGCAGGTTTCTGTTTCAAGCAACGAAAGAAGGTTTTTGGCCTTCACTTCTCCCAACAATCAGCAATATGAATATCGACTTTGACTGGAACCTTCTTGAGCAACTTCTCACCTGCTGCCACCATTTGCTCCTCAACGATGGCGGCGACTTGATCAACTACCTCAACACCAGCTTCAACCACAATCTCATCATGTACCGTATGAATCAAGTAAGCATTTAAATTGCGGTCCTTGATTTGTCGGTAAATATAAATCAAAGCGTATTTGGTAATATCAGCACTAGTTCCCTGAATTGGGGTATTTTTTCCTTGTCTTTCAATTGAACCGATTAATTTTTGGTACTCTGGATCAGTCTTGTCAGGCAAGGTAAAAAGCCGTTTGCGTCCCCCCAAAGTTCGTACGTAGCCAACTCTTACCGATTCCCGACCAGTCCGATCGAGCCAGCGTTTGACACCTTTGTAAGCGTTAAAATAAACATCTAGTAATTTACGCGCCTCATCGACTGATAGACCAATTTGGTTGGAAAGAGAAGCTGGACCACGGCCATACATCAAGCCAAAGTTGATAGATTTGGCTTGGAAACGTTTGTCCTTATCAACTTTCTCAATTGGGATACGAAACATTTGGCTGGCGGTCAGAGTGTGCAGATCTGTATCTTGATTAAAAGCTTCCAAGAAGACTGGGTCTTCGCTAACCTCAGCCATGATGCGCAGCTCTATCTGTGAGTAATCAGCAGTGATCAACTTGTAACCGTCGGTTGCGACGAAACAGCTGCGGAAACCACTATCAGCGGGAATTTGCTGCAGATTTGGGTTGTTGCAGGCAAATCGACCAGTATCAGCCCCAAGTTGGATGAAGTCAGGATGAAGCCGATGCGTAACTGGATTGATTTTTTCTAGAATTGACTCACCAAAAGCGGTAATCATTTTTTCATAAGCTCGGTATTCGAGCACTTTCTTGGCGAGAGGGTGGTTGGTTTTTTGCAGTGTCGCTTCAGCAGTATTGGGCAGATCCACCCCAATCTTTTTAAAAATTGCCAAAAGCTGGATTGGACTATCGAGATTTACCGTATCAGCAACATTACCGAAAAGATCAACCTGTGAATAAGGGCTCAAATGGAGCAACTCCTCTTGAATCTCCCGGTGGAGCAAATCGCGCTTTCCTTCCAGTTCCGCAATATGCGCACGCCATTTCTTCTGGTCAATTAAAGAGCCTCTCAGTTCCATTTCCCCAACAACTGGGACAACTGCAAATTCAAGTTTTGCGGTTTCTATCAAACCTTGATCGGCCAAGACTTTGCTCTGCTTGCGGAAAATCTCCTCAAGAATCTCTGCGTCTCTGGAAGCATAATTCAGCTGCTCTTCGGTAAACTTCCCCCGGTAGGCGGGGTTGCGTGGGTCTGTGAAAGTCTCACGGATGCTCTTATCAATCTTCAAGCCCAAATATTTTTCGGCCAATGTTTTCAAAGAAATCTCACGTGAAATTCCGTTGGTGATCAGTCTCTCGGCTAACATAGTGTCATACACCACCCCGAGAGTAATATCAGCTTTGACCTTCAAGAGCTCATAATCAAACTTTGCGTTTTGAGCGATCTTTAAGGGACGGTCAGCTTCAAGAACATGTTTTATTGGAGTTAAATCTACTTTTGTGCAATCAATTACATACGCTTGATCTTTGGTGGCTAGCTGAACTAAAAGAAGTTTGGCCTGAAATGGGTCTAGACTGGTTGCTTCTGTATCAAGAGAAATAATTTGCTGCTTTTCCAGATCAGGAACAATTTTGGTGAGTTCTTCCGCATTCTGGATAAGCCTATATTTTACTTCGGTAGTAGTAGTTTCCATTAGAGCAGTTTTTCCTTTAGGATTTGGTTCGTTAGGGCTGGATCAGCTGTGCCTCGGGTTTCTCTCATTACCTGGCCGAGAAGAAAACCGAAACTAGCCTGCTTACCACTGCGGTAATCATTGACTGCCTTCTCATTTGTTGTAAGTACTGCTTGGACTATTTTTTCCAATTCAGCTCTTCCCCCAACGCTAGCTAAGTTTTCTTCCTCTAATATTTTATTTGGTAACTTCCCACTCTCAAACATTCTAGAGAGCACTTGCTTGGCTGCTGCCTGAGTTAAAACTCCTGAGTCTATTAAGCTCAGCAGCTGAGCCAAACCAGCCGGCTCAAACGGCACCTGCTCCCAAACGAGGTTTTTCTCTTTGAGGTTACGGCTGATCTCACCATTCACCCAATTGGCGACAGTTTTAGCCAGAACGGTTGAGTTGTTTTTGCTGAACTTTTCATAATCTCTCACAACCTGTTCATACCAATCCGCTACTTCAGGCCCCTCGGCCAGCAAAGCTGCATCGTAGCTGGAAAGGGCGTAGCTGTTTACAAACCGGCTCTTCCTAACTTCTGGTAGCTCGGGTAAGCTTTTGCCAATTTTGGCGATTGCTTCCTTGGTAAATTCAAGTGGTGGCAAGTCCGGCTCTGGAAAATAGCGGTAATCAGGTGAAGTTTCTTTCGTCCGCTGCGCTTTGGTAGTACCACTAGTTTCGTTCCACCCGCGAGTCTCTTGGATGACCTCACCGCCCTCCGAGAGTATTTTTAATTGGCGGCTAATCTCGTAGAAGAGAGCCTTTTCCAAAAACCCAAAGGAGTTAATATTTTTGATTTCAACCTTGGTACCAAGTTTTTTTTCACCCTTAGGACGCAAAGAAATATTGGCATCAAACCGCATTCCGGCTTTTTCCATATCACCATCGGCAACTCCCAAGTAGCGCATTGTTCGGTGCAAGGCCTTAGCGTACTGTTTCGCCTCTTCTGGTGAAGTAATATCCGGCTCGGTCACTATTTCCAAAAGCGGAACTCCACAACGATTAAAGTCAACTAAACTAACCGATTCTCCGTCCAAGTTAACATGAGTCAACTTGCCGGTATCCTCCTCCATGTGAGCTCGGTTAATCCGAATCCGCCTACCAGCAACATCCAACCACCCCTCATAAGCAATTGGTAGCTCAAGTTGAGAAATTTGGTAGCCCTTAGCCAGATCCGGATAGAAGTAATTCTTGCGGTCAAATCTGCTTAGTTGGTTAATCTTACAGTTTAACGCTAAACCTATTTTCACCGCTGACTCGATTGCTTTCTCATTCATCACTGGCAAAGCTCCCGGCAGCCCTAGACAAGTTGGACAAATGTGAGTATTTGGGTTTTCCCCAAAATACTCTGCTGAAGTTTCACAGAACATTTTGGAGCTGGTTGCCAGCTGCACGTGGGTTTCTAGACCAACGACTACTTCGTATTCTTTCACGGTCTTAGACCTCCCAAGATTTTTAGTCCTTCTTTGAATTTCTCTAAGGTTGCATTTACCTCGGCTGTTGGCATCTCAAAATTTAGATTGTGGACCATTTCGTTGCGCGCTTTATGCGCAAACCAAAGCTCATCGTATTCCTGAATTCTGCCCACGAAAATCTCTTTGGCCAATTTCAACCTCTCTCCAGTACTTGCTTGGTTTGGAAAAAGTCGATCTAGTACATAATCAAGCACTTTGTCGGCCTCAATCACCGCTCGCCGCTTTGCTTCAGCGCTATTTCCGCCTAACAGTTCCTCAACCTGCTGCCATTTGTCAGCAACCGTTTGCTGATCATAAATAGACAAGTAACCGCGGCCGACAGTGTTTTTTAATTTAAAAAAGTCAAATAAGCTCATGGCTATAGTTTTGGTTTTTCTTTCGAAAACCCGGTCGCTTGCTCAAAAGCGTGGGCAACCTTCAGCAATTTACCTTCTTCCCAATGATTGGCTTGGAGCTGTAAGCCCACTGGTAGCCCCTTGGCAAATCCGGCCGGCACAGAAATCGCTGGTATCCCAGCTAAATTGGCCGTGACCGTATAAATATCAGCCAAATACATGCTCAGTGGGTCAGCTGTTTTTTCGCCAAATTTAAATGGCAAAACCGGCGAGGTTGGACCAGCAATGACGTCAACTCTCTTGAAGACTTCTTGGAGTTCGTTAAACAAGACTCGTCTCACCTTAGCTGCTTTGAGATAGTAAGCATCATAGTAACCAGCGGAAAGCGCGTAGGTCCCGAGCATGATGCGCCGTTTAACTTCGGCGCCAAAATTCTCCCTAGTTTTGCCAAAACGAATCCCGTCATATCTGGCTAGATTGGCGCTCACTTCACTCGGCATGATCAAATAATAAACAGCAACTGCTTCTTTTGTAGTCGGCAGGCTAACATCAATCAAACTAGCACCCAATTCTTCAAGTTTTGCTAACGCGCCTTCGACAGTTGTTTTAACCTCTGCTTGTAATCCTTTGCCAAAAAATTCCTTCGGAACGCCAATTTTCATTCCCTTGACCTTACCACCAAGGAATTTAGTGAAATCTGGTAGTTCCTTTTTAGCGGAAGTCGAATCGTACTTATCGTGACCAGCAATAATGTTCAACACCAAAGCAGCATCTTCGACTGTTTTGGCGATCGGCCCAACCTGGTCTAGTGAGGAAGCCATGGCAATTACGCCATAACGACTGACTCGGCCGTACGTTGGTTTCAAGCCCACCACGTTGCAGAAAGAAGCTGGTTGACGAATACTGCCTCCTGTATCGGTTCCGAGGGCAAAAGTTGCCAAATCAGCTGCGACTGCAGCAGCAGAACCACCACTTGAACCACCGGGCACTCTTTCTAGATCCCATGGGTTGACCGTTTTTCCAAGTGCTGAATTTTCCGTCGAAGCACCCATAGCGAACTCGTCCAAATTTGTCTTTCCCAGAAGGACTGTAGTAACATCCTCAAGTCTTTGGTAAGCTGTCGCGCTGTAAACTGGGGTGTAATCTTCAAGAATCTTTGAACCAGCTGTTGTCCGCACATTTTTGGTACTGATAATATCTTTAATCGCGGCTGGCACGCCAGTCAACCAACATACTTCTTCGTTTTTTCTCCGTTGATCAGCTTTTTCAGCTTGTTCCAACGCCAACTCTGCTGTGAGAGTAAGATAGGCTCCTAGCTGCTTGTCCTTCTCAGCTATACGCAGCAAATGAGCTTCAGTTAACTCTTTTGAACTAATTTTTCTTTCTTTCAGTGCCTCGTCTGCTTCTCGCAGAGTTAACTTCGTCAGTTCCATTATCCCAAAATTCCTTTCACCTTGAAAAAGCCGTTGTGGGTTTGTTTAGCGTTGGCCAAAGCTTCATCTTGGGTTAACCCAGGTGCAGCTTCATCTGTTCGTAAAACATTTTTCAAGCCGGTAATATTGGTAATAGGGGCGATTTTTTCAGTGTTAACCTGCGCAAGCTCTGTTACGTTGTAGTTGATGACTTCTGAAAGTTGGCTTGTGAATTTCTCTATCTCTGCTTCAGTAAGCTCAAGATTGGCTAACTGAACTACTTTTTCAACTTCCTGCTTAGTCAACTTTGTACTCATCATTATTGCATCGCGCGCAGAGCTTTGACACGTTCCTCGATAGGGGGATGGGTATTAAAAAGATTGGCAAACCAACTTATCCCCCCTGAATGAGACTCCTTAAACGGATTGATTATGTAGAGATGAGCGGTACCTTTGTTGGCAGCTTCAAGTGGGTCTGGATCCGCCGAAATCTTGAGCAGTGCATCTGCTAAATCACCCGGGTTTCTCGTTAACAAAGCTCCAGATGCATCGGCCAATGATTCTCTTCGACGGGAAACTGCTAGTTGGATCAGTTGAGCAATAATTGGAGATAGTATGGCTAGAATTATCGCCACAACAACTAGAATAGCTCCCAACCCCCCGCGATCCTCATTATTTCGGCGGCCACCCCCAAACCACATCATTCGGAAAAACATATCAGCTATGAGCGCTATTAAACCGACCAGAATTGTCACTGCTGCCATCAGTCTGGTGTCGTAATTTCTTATGTGCGACAGTTCGTGAGCTGCAACACCTTCCAACTCAAGCTTATCTAGCTTTTCTACTATACCGCTAGTGAAGCAAATTGTTGCATGAGATGGGTCTCTGCCGGTAGCAAAAGCGTTTGGCGCAGAATCGTCAATCATGTAAATCTTCGGTACGGCAGTACCTGCGGCAATACAAAGGTTTTCCACCAAATGGTAAACTTCCCGGTTGGATTTCTCATCAACTGGAACCGCTCCACTGATGCCCAAAATGATCTTATCTGACCAATAATAAGCCGCAAAATTCATTACACCGACGACAATCAAGAAAATTGCCACCAAACCCAGAGGATCTGAAGAGTAACCGTAAACATTGGCTAATACGTAGGAAAATACCCACACTACTGCGAAAACAAGGGCTGTGAAGAGAAACATCAACAGCCAAGTTTTGAACTTATTAGATGCAACTTGATTGTAAGCTGTTGGTATTGCCATATCTGAAAAAACAAAAGAACAAAACGTGTCCTTGGCACGTTCTGTTTACTTACTCTGCCAAACCTAGCACAAACTAGAACTTCACTTGTACTGGTTTCTTTTCCGCTTCTTCTGCTTGGAAGAAATCAGCGCTCTTAAAGCCAAACACTCCCGCTACCAACATGGTCGGAAAGGTCTGGATCTTGGTATTCAAATCCAAGACATTGGCATTGTAGAACTGGCGGCTGGCGGCAATTTTTGTCTCAGTATCAGCTAGTTCCTCCTGAAGAGATTTAAAGTTGTCGCTGGCCTTAAGTTCTGGGTAAGCTTCTGCGACCGCAAAAAGTGACTTTAGAGCTCCAGTCAGTAGATTGTCAGCTGCTCCAGCTTCTTTGGCATTACCTGCGCCCATTAGCGCGCTGCGAGCTTTGGTTACATTCTCGAAGACTTCCTTTTCATGACTAGCATAACCTTTTACAGCTTCGACCAAATTCGGGATTAGATCACTCCGCCTCTTGAGTTGAACATCAATACCACTCCAACTCTCTTGTACACGAGTTCTAGCAACTACCAAACCATTGTACGCAGTCCAAAGGAATATTATAACGAGCAGAACTACTGCAGCTAAAATTAACCATGGTCCCATAATTTACTTCCATCACCTCCTTGCAATTAAGTAGCTAACTTATTTTACGTGACTGAGTATACGCTTAAGAGCTGTCAAGGGCAAGGTATTGATAATATCCCCCGTTTCACACCACCCTCGCCGGGCCACGGCAACTCCGTACTCCATTAGACTCAGATGCTCCGTATGGTGACTATCAGTATCAACCGAAAATTTCACTCCACAGTCTTTGGCCAGACGAACCAAATTGTCAGGAAGGTCCAAACGGTTTGGAAAAGCATTAATCTCCATAATCTTACCTAGTTCCTTCGCCCGCTTAAAAATCACTTCCCAATCAGCTTCAATACCTTCTCTTTCCAAGAGCATCCTACCAGTAGGATGAGCAAATATATCAACATAAGGGTTCTCGAGCGCAATCAGAATCCGTTTGGTCATTTCTTCTTTTGATTGATGAAACGCAGTATGGATTGAAACTAAGATAACCTCGTGTATTTTTAGTATTTCATCGGAAACTTGAAGCGACATATCAGCGTTTATATTGACTTCGAGTCCAGATATTACTCTTATCTTACTTTGTGAGTCATTTAGATGTTCAATCTCACTTAACCTCTTCCTAAAGTCAAGTAAATTTGGGTATGAATGGTCGCTCATTACAATGTAGTCTCTACCCAACTTCGCAGCCTCTTTGGCCATTTCAGCTATACTAGCTCGCCCATCACTCCAAAGTGAATGGGTGTGCAGATCACCTTTAATGTCTTCTAACTCAACTAATTTGGGTAACTTACCCTCAATGGCAGCTTCAACTTCTCCTTGGTCTTCGCGTAGCTCGGGTGGTGGTGTTTCCATTCCCATCAGTTCATAAACTTTTTCCTCTTCGGCAATATGAACAACCTTGTTAGTTTCAATCTCCTTTACCCCATACTCTGAGATTGAATAACCCTTGTCTCGGGCCAAAGAGCGCATTTTGATATTGTGCGACTTTGAACCAGTAAAGTGGTGCAGCAAGGAACCGTAATCTGCCGGCGGCTGAACCATCAAATCAACTCGGATGCCGTTCTTTAAGACAATAGTGCCAGTTCTGTCGCCTGCTTCAACTACTCGTGAAATTCCCGGAGTTTTGGCGAAATGGGCAATAACTTCTTCTGGCTCGTTACTAGCTACAGAAATATCGATGTCTCCAACAGTAGCCAACCGACGTCTCAGGCTACCAAGAGTATCAGCACGTTTAACGCTAGGGTGTTTCAGCAAATGGTTAATCACCCCTTTCGCTGTTTCTCCGGCTATTGGAAGCAAGATTCGATCGCTACGACGGTTGTACTCTTCTACGCCACGGAGAACATTAGAGAGAATCTTCTCGCTAAAATCCTTTTTAACCAACTGGCCGCTTTTAATTTTCTTCTCGAGATCAGAAATATCTTCTACACCTGCCTGACTAAGCTTGAAAGCGGTTTTTGGCCCCACACCAGGAACGTTCAGAAGAGTAAATAGACTTTCCGGAATTCCCTTGGAAATATCCTCAAAATGCTTGACCTTTCCCGTACGGAAAAGCTCATCAATGTAACTTCTTAATTTTTCTCCAAGTCCGGGAATCTCATCTAGCTGTCCAGTCTCCCAAAGATCTTTTAATTCGCTATTAACATGATCAATACTGTCTGCAGCAAGATCGTAGGCTCGGATCTGGAAGCTGTTCATATCCTTGATCTGGTAAACCGCAGAAATATTGCGTAAAAGATCAGCCACTTGTTTGTTGGAAAAATTGTAAGACATGACAAGGTGATTTTAACACGAATTTTTGGCAAAAAAGAACCCGCGTCTGTCGTCGTCTTGCGACAACAACTCGCGCGGGTCCTCCCTTCTTCCGTTCATGAAGCGAATCTCTGGGC
>Ga0155606_135_pt1 | contig 16867 bp, 15 predicted proteins | sample RifCSPhighO2_12_FD_107263 | JGI IMG/M metagenome (GOLD analysis project Ga0155606, IMG submission 107263) | Candidatus Woykebacteria bacterium RIFCSPHIGHO2_12_FULL_45_10
CATCCCAAAAATTACTTTCTTTTATTATTTTATTACCGCCTCACTGGGTCTCTTCGCTCTGGGGTTGGATAGTAAAGGAAAACTGTTTGCAATCGCTGTTTCCGCTATTGTCCTAATGGGTTTTCTACTAACCCTGCGACGGGTCTCTCCAAGCCATGGTTAAACAATTGTTTATTTCTACTCGTCCGGCTCAATGGGTTAAAAATCTAGCCGTCTTCGCAGCCATTTTCTTTGGCGGTAAATTGTTTTCCCTTCCAGAGTTGCGTGCAAGCTCAATCGCTTTTCTGATCTTTTGTCTCGCTGCTTCAAGTACTTATCTTTTTAACGATCTACTAGATGCTCAAGTCGATTTGCTACACAGTGGCAAAAAACACCGTCCAGTTGCAGCCGGTTTAGTACCAAAGAAAAACGCTATTGGGACAATCATCATCCTTGCTTTTTTGGCTCTCCTCGTCTCGTTTTACCTCTCGATCACGGTTTTTTTTCTAGTGGGAATCTACTTAGCAACCCAGGTCGCTTACAACCTTTACTTGAAAAAAGTCATTCTTCTTGAACTTTTGATCATTGCCTTTGGTTTCATTATCAGGGTCTTCGCTGGATCTTTTGCTAGTGGAATTTCTTTATCTTCCTGGTTAATTCTAGCAGTAATGATGCTCTCACTTTTCCTAGCTATCGGCAAACGGCGTTCCGAAATAACTCTGCTCGGTGCTTCAGCTTCCAAACACCGGTTGGCTCTCTCGGCTTACCCAATCTCCTTACTGGACGGTTTGGTCTTTCTGAGTGCTACTTCAACACTAGTTACTTATAGCCTCTTTACTTTTAACCAATCTCAGTTCGGCGCCAGCAGATTCTTAACTGAGTTTCTCCCCGCAACACTAACCTCACCCAAATGGTTAATGATCACTATCCCAGTAGTTGTTTATGGAATATTTCGCTATCTCTACTTAATATTTGAGAAAAAAGTGGGTGATTCGCCCGAAAAAGTTTTGCTAACTGATCGTCCACTGCTAGCAGCTATAATTGTCTGGCTACTCACTTCTGGCTTAATAATTTATTTTCTTCCCACTACCTAAAGCTTCCCTTTGTAAATCTAGAAACAGTAGTATATTCAGCGTTAGAACGACACTTGCCCCGAAAGAAAAGGCTGCTAGAGATACATTTGAGCTTAAAACCTCAAGCCAAGATTGGATAAAAACAAACCAAGTTAAAGCTAGCCAACTAGCGGCCTGATGGTAAATTTCAAAACTGTCTACCAAAAGCTTATCTTTTCCGGCAAGAAAAAGTTTCTTGATGATGCTTGGGTGAAGATAAGCCAAATGCAACTCATGAGCTCGGAAAACTACCCAACCAAAACCAACTGCAATAGCGGCAAACATTGCAATTGTGCCCACATCTCTAGCAGGTTGGGCTGAATTTGGATCTAAATATCTAACAAAGGGCGTACTCAGTGAGAATTGCGTAAAACTAGGCTCCCAGTTTAGATTAAAAACTATATTGGCCAGCAAAAGTCCACCAATCTTAGCACCAAAAATCAGAAAAACTGGCAAGATCGTTTCATCAAGTAATTTTAAGGGAAAAACTTTGGGCATCGAATTTATTAAACAACTTTAACCCCTCTCAACGCAAGCAGACTTATGATAAGATTCATTGAGAAATGAGAAAGCTGCTTTCTGCCATTGCCGTCAGTTCCGTTTTTTTGGTTATCTGCTTCTTTTTGATTCGTTTCATTTTGCAACTAATCACCCCCACCAATGGTTTCCTCACTGTTTCTAGTTCTCTCCCAAAATCGCAGGTTTCTCTGGATTCAAAACAAGTAGGTAACAGTCCCTACCAAGGAGAAAACCTGAAAGTGGGTACCTACAAACTGAAACTTGAGGGTAAGTTTGCCACTGCTAGCTCTAAGTTCTTTAGCGGGCGAACAGTCAGTTGGTCAAACCAGATCAACGTTGGGAGTAATACCCTCACTGTCGTCAATATTGACTTTGGGCCTACAGACCCATTCAACGCGGTTGAAACTCTGAGCTTACGTAGGGGGACTACTTCTCTTTCTTTAGCAACTCAACCCAGAGGTGCCAAAGTCGATCTTGATAGTAAAAATTTTGGTGAAAGCCCTTTAGCAAAAGAAGCCAAAGCCGGAGTTCACCGTATCACTCTCAGCAAAGACGGTTATTTGACCAGGCAACTAGATATCAACATTCCAGAAGGTTATCAAACCGTCATACAAGTTACTTTATCAGCTAACCCTTTACCGAAGACTAATGGGAAGTTGTCAACTAAAGCTGCTCTTAATCTATATAATCTCTCTAGTAGCCTCGGATCTTTATTGGAGAAACCAGATCTTTGGGCTGAAGGGGTTTGGTTTTTTCAGGAAAAATCTCCCTCACTAGAGACAAAATTTGACGCTTTAATTGATTTTAATGGTAAAGCTTACTACTACGATAAAGCTGCTTTCAAAACCAGCTTGAATTCTAATCTAGCTCTTAATGTGGGTTATTTGGGAAAACTTTCTGATAAAGGTCTCACTGCTGAAGCGCAAACAGCTTGGGACTTGCTTGTCCCAGCGACAAAAATCACTCAGGTCGAAATTCTTCCTACACCTACCGGAATCCTAAACGTCCGGGATGGTCCGTCACAGACTAATAAAGTTCTCACCACGATTAAACCAGGGGAGAAGTATGAATTGACGGCAGAACAGTCCGGTTGGTACAAAATCAAGGTTGGAGCAACTGAAGGCTGGATTTCCTCACAATACGCTAAGAAGCTTTAAGGAATTCTTTCAACTTCTCTAACCTTATCCTTATTTCCGGTTGCAAAATACAATTCTGGTAACACTTCATAAATATAACATAACCTTATGGTATAATTTTGAAGCTAAGTTTGGGCGCGGTGGTCGAGTGGTTAGACATGGGTCTGCAAAACCTATCACAGGGGTTCGAGTCCCCTCCGCGCCTCCAGATTTGACATTGAAGGTAGTTTTACGTATAATTAGTCAGACAAATTTCCGCTACAAGTGGGAATTTGTCTTTTTATTGCCCCCGGTTGCGGGGGTTTATGTTGAAAAAAGATTTCAAAAACCCCGGTTATGATACTCATGCCGTGGTTCAAGATGCTCTCAGTACTCTCCCTCTTTTAGTTAAGATCTATACTTACGCGGGCAAAAAACTAAAAGTATGGTTTAAACCAACTTTAGTAGCCATGCTTATGGGAGTAGCGTTTTTCTTTTTACAAAAAAATACTTCAGTGGCAATTACCCCTAAAGCTGGGTCCAATCTAAACCAACTACCCGTCATTAAAGAGACTATTGTTTCTGGTCACAATCCTGCCTTCCAACGCCCAGTTACTGGTGAAGTGTCCCAGCGTTTTTGGTTCTCACACCAAGCTATCGATATCCCCGAACCAACTGGGACGAATGTTTTTCCAATTGCTGACGGCATGGTCGAGTTTGCTGGCTGGGACACCCATGGGTCCGGCTACCTAGTGACTGTTCGGCATGAGGATGGCTTCTCATCACATTATGCCCACCTCTCCAAAATTTTGGTAGTAATTGGTAGCAAAGTTACTTTAGCAAATGCAATCGGAACGGTGGGTTCAACTGGGAAAGCAACTGGATCACATTTGCACTTAGAGATGTATTCGGATGGGAGACTAGTTGATCCTGAAAATTACTTGCCTAAGGATTAATCGGCAAGCTGACATAAAAGGTACTACCTTTGCCCAACTCAGACTCAAACCAAATCTTCCCTTGGTGGGATTCAATTATTAGTTTTGTCAGGTAAAGGCCGAGTCCAATACCTGTATAATTGTAGGTCAACACATCAGTAGCGCGGTGAAACTTCTTGAAGACTTTATCTTTTTCTCCTTCTGGGATTCCTATACCGGTATCGGCGACTGAGACTACAACCTCATTGCCTTTTCTCTCTAGTTTAACTATTATCTTCCCCTCATTCTTATTAAATTTGATAGCGTTGTCAATCAAACCTGCCAAGGCCTGTTTTATCCTGGCTTCATCCAATTCTATTTTTGGTAGAGGGTCTGCCGGCAGCTCAAAAATGAAACTAATCTTTTTTTCTATTGCCCGACTTCCAAGCTCATCAGCGATCTTCTCAACCATAGCCACCAAATCCACAGATCTCTTCAAAGCCACCTCCTCACCTTTCTCCAGAGAGACTAGGCTGAGAAGAGTTTCAGTGATCCTTTCCAAGTCCTTTGTAGAAAGCGCAATTTTCTCTATCTTGTCTAAAATATTTCCGGTAACAGCCTTGTCTTCCTCAATCAGTTCTAGATAGCCTTTAATTACCGTCAGCGGCGTTCGCAGATTGTGCGATGCGAGAAAAACAAACTCGTCTTTCAATTTGTCGAGTTCTTGTAAGTCCTTTATATTCTTTCTTAGTGTTTGGGCCATTTGATTTACCGCCAAGGCCAAGTCTTCAACCTCATCCTTGGTTCCAACCTCAATCGTATGCGATAGATCACCAAGGCTAATCTTTCTAGCGCCCCGAATCACAACCTCGATTGGGTTCAGAATAGTTCGGTTAACGACGAAGACAATAAGAAGAATTGATATGGACAAAAGAAGAAGACTTAATACCAGTGTCGTCAATACCGTTGAAAAAAGGTTTTTGGATATCGAATCATAAGAAACAAAATAGCGAATCGAGAAAGGGTGGGCACCAAAATCTTCAAAATAGGGTTCGATTATTTGGTTTGGTTGGGAGACAGCCGAACGAGGCGGTATTTCACTATCCGTGTTGGCGTTAATTTTATTTAAAATATTTTTATCACTTACTGTCCTGGCCTCGTTAACTTTTCCACTCGCTAGATCGGCCGAATCAAAAAGGGCTTCACCTGATACCGAAACTATTTGCACTCTCTCAATATCCTGGTTTAAATCAAGAATACCCTTCATAAGTTCTTGAAACTTTAGATACCCTGAATCATAGTAAAGTGAGTAAGCGTCTCCGATCGGCTTGGTTGACAAGTTCGTGAATGCTCTGACTTGTAACACAAGGTTTTTTCTTTGATTCCCAACGTTCTGGTAAATCAAAATGCTAGAAGAAATTGAAAAAACTAGCAGTAAAAGGAAGAGGACTAAAAGGCTAAACTTTATTCGTAGCGAGCGCAAGAAAATCTGAGGCAGAAACTTCACACCTTAAGTTTAACACAGAGTGATTCTATTCTTTAACAACTTGCCGACCCGAGATTTCGTTAGGATAGATATTTCCAAAGGCGGTTGGAGTCCAATCATAGTCATTACGGAAAATATAGAATGTATCTCGGGCATAAAGTGGAATAAGTGGTAGATCATTCATTGCGGTTACCATTGCCGATTGCAATATTTTCTTTCTTGCCGTTTGGTCTAGTGTAATTGCGATCTCATCAGCCAGTTTATCTACCTCCAGATTGGAATAATTGGTCAAATTGTTTCCGCCAAAATTACCTGTTGGTGTGTGCAAAACGTCAGTAAATATTTCCCCGGCATCGAACGTCTCAGCTCCATAATCAACTATAAAATTCGGGTATTCTTGTTTGTCTAATATTTTTGGAAAGAAGTCATCGTCTGACAAGACATTTACTGTCACTTTTATATTTATTTTGGCAAGAGCCTCTGCCAAGGCTTTACCTTCCTGCTCTATTCTTTGATAAATATCCAAAGTCATATTAAAGCCATCAGGCACGCCTGCCTGCTTCAGTAGGTCTTTGGCTTTCTCAATATTCAGCTGCGGTCTTTTAATAGCTGGGTTGAAGCCAAAAATAGAATTGGTAACCAGCTGCGAAGCAGGTTCTCCGGAACGGCTGGCTGCTTTTATGACTTTATTTGGATCAATTGCCGTGTATATCGCTTCTCGAACAAGCTTATTTTTAAGGGGGTTTGGGCTCTTGTCAACGTAAGGACTTTTTTCTCTAGTCGTATCAAGCCACAAAAGAGTTATGAATGGGTCTGGGAGTACCTTAACCTGAAACTCTTTTTCTACCGAGTGCGCCAACGTCGGATCGCTTACTTGCCATGCTAAATCAATCTCGCCTTTGTGCAAACTCTGGAGGAGGTCTGCATCAGTCCCGTCAGGAAAGAACTTGTAAACCACTTTTTTTACTTTCGGACTGCCTAGAAAATAATCTGGATTGGCTTCTAAAACGACTTCTTTGTCGTCGCCTTTGACGAATTTATACGGGCCGGTTCCAACCGCTGTAGCACTGCCGATATTTTCAAACTGTTTACTAGAGACAATTGCTATATAAGCTAGCCGGTTGAACAACACTGGATCAGGAGAGGCAGTTTTTATATCAACCGTAAAATCATCAATCACGGTGGCCGACTCCACTGTACTCAAATTAAAAGCATCCGGCCAATTTTCCTTTATGGCTGTGTCAATACTAAATTTAATATCACTGGCGGTGAATGGATTACCATTAGAAAATTTTACCCCTTTGCGAAGATGAAACCGCCAGGTGTTTTTGTCCGGATTAGTCCAGCTAGTAGCTAAATCAGGTTCTATTTTCCCATTGATAATTTTACCGAGGCCGTCAAAAATCTGGCTATCGAAAGCGGCGCTGGAAGTTTCACTTTGTGAATTCGGAAAAACTTGAAAGGCCTCCCTGGCTATACCAATGGTTATTGAATCTCGAGACAAGCCAGTAACAATTTTTTCTTGAGGAGTTTTTGGCTGAAGACTTTTGTAAGCAAAATAACCAACTACCCCGGCAGCAGCAATAACCAATATTATTAAGAGTGGTACTAACAACCCTCTGGATTTAGTTGGCTGAGGAGTATTGGTTTGAGCAGCTTGTGGATCCATTTACTCTCTTAGCTTAACGCTTTTGAAGAAGGGTGTCAATTTTTAATACTCGCCCATGCCGCCTGGCGGCATACCTGCGGGGACAACTGGTGGGTTTTTCTCGGGAAGATCGGTCACCAAAGCTTCGGTAGTGAGGATCATCATGCCGACACTGGCCGCATTTTGAACCGCGCTGCGAGTAACTTTAACCGGATCAATTACGCCCGCTTTTACCAAATCCTCAAACTCTCCGGTGAGAGCATTGAAACCAAAATTACCAGACCCGGCTTCGACTTCGCGCACGACCCAGCCGGCATCAACCCCAGCATTTTCAGCTAGCTTCCTGATCGGGCGATGCAGAGCGTCATGGAGGATTCTGATCCCAACACCACTATCACCTTCAAGTTTTATCTTTTCCAACTCTTTGGCAGCCTGCAAAAGAGCCACTTCCCCACCAACCACAAAACCCTCTTCAATTGCCGCTTTGGTTGCCTGGACTGCATCGTTGACTCGTTCTTTCTTTTCCTTAAGTTCAATTTCTGTAGCAGCGCCGACATTAACAACCGCAACACCACCGGCAAGTTTAGCTAATCTTTCTTCGAGTTTTTCTTTGTCAAATTCACTGGTTGTTTTTTCGATTTGCGTCCGAATTTGTGCAATACGAGCTTCGATTTTGTTTTTCGCTCCTTTGCCCCCGACAACGACCGTATTATCCTTATCGCTAGTAACACGATCAGCACTACCCAGCATATCTGGAGTTACTGATTCAAATTTAATACCGATATCTTCGCTGATCAAAGTTCCTCCGGTGAGAATTGCAATATCCTCAAGCATTTCCTTTCTGCGATCGCCAAACCCAGGAGCTTTAACGGCTAGAACATTCATCGTACCCCGGATTTTGTTAACGACTAATGTTGCCAGTGCCTCTCCCTCAACATCATCGGCGATAATAACCAAGTTTTTGCTCAGTTGCACCAATTTCTCGAGCAAAGGAAGCAAGTCGCCTATGGCTGAGATTTTTTTATCGGTGATTAAAACATGTGGAGCTTCAATCGAAGCTTCCATTTTGGCTGGATCCGTCACAAAGTAAGCTGAGACGTAACCTCGGTCGAACTCCATTCCTTCTTTGTATTCAACGCTCGTTTCTAAGCCGCGTGATTCTTCTACAGTAACGACTCCGTCGCTTCCGACTTTTTCCAAAGCTTCAGCAATCATCTTCCCAATCGTCGTGTCGGCAGCAGAGATTGTTGCTACTTGCGCATATTCTTCTTTGTTAGAAATCTTTTTGGCATTTTTCTTAAGTGTTTCAACTACCGTTTCAACTCCTGTTTCCAAGCCTTTTTTTAAGATCATTGGGTTGACACCAGCAGTAATATTTTTTAGACCCTCTTCTACAATTGCTTGGGCGAGGATTGTTGCAGTAGTAGTGCCATCACCAGCAACATCATTGGTTTTGCTAGCTGCCTCTTTGATCAATTGTGCCCCCATGTTTTCAAAAGGGTCTTCAAGATCTATTTCTTTAGCAACCGTAACTCCGTCATGAACCACATTCGGAGCACCCCATTTTTTGTCCAGGGCCACGTTGCGACCCTTTGGTCCCAGGGTAGTTGCCACTGCGTCAGCCAGTTTATTAACACCGTTGAGCAATTTCTTTCGCGCTTCTTCTGAATAAATTAATTGTTTTGCCATTATTTACCTCCTTTAGTCTAAAATCGCCATTACATCTTCAAATTTAACTAATTTGTACTCTTCATCCTCGATTTTAATTTCATCGCCGCCCCATTTTTTGTAAAGCACTGTATCTCCAACCTTAAATTCAGCTTTTTCTTCATGCTGGGGGTGTTTTTTAGCTTCTCCTACAGCCAGGACTTTCCCTTGCGCTGGTCTTTCCTGGGCGGTGTCTGGCAAAAGAATGCCGCTAGCTGTCCTGGTTTCCGCTTCCAAGGGCTTTATCAAGGCATAACCTGCCAATGGCTTAATATTGAGATTTGTTTTACTCATTCAAATTTCCTCCACTTTTGTTTTATTAAGTAAGAAAAACTAGAGAGCGGGGGTCAGTCAATTATCACTCACTATCTTTCGCTGCTAGATTTTAGGCAAACTATTTAGATTTGTCAAGCCTATTTATCTCTAACTTGGATTTAACTCTATTCTTACGATAGTATTTTTGCCGGTTTTTGCTTCAATTTCTTGTTTCTGCCGGTTGTAACCTTCCAAGGAAAACTCCAGTATCTGTTTTCCGTCTGGAACTTTAATTGAAAAATTGCCCTCTTGGTCAGAGTTTGCTCTAGAAGCAACTGGTGAGTTAACCAGCTCAATCTCCACAGCTGCTAGGGGCCCTTGGGTAGCCGAGTCTACAACAACCCCGCTGATAACAGCGTTGGTAGCCGGCAACTTATTAAGAAGAACATTAACAGTCTCATTATTACCTCGTTTAACAACCAGGTTTAGTTCTTTTTTTATATATTTTTCCGCTGTAATACTCACCTTCTGGTTGCCTATCATCAAGTTTACCGTGGTAAGGCCTTGGACATCAGTTTTAAACTCAAGGCCTTTTGACTCAACTGTAGCTCCTGCTATAGCAAAGCTGCTTTGAGAATCGCTGATGTAGAAACTTACATCAGCTGAATTCAAGGCTCGATTGATTCTGCCGAAAAATCCGAATTGAACCCCCCAAGCAATGAACAAGAGTAACAAAACAAAAGCAGAGATACCCAGTTTTTGCTTCTGAATAAGACTACGAACGCTAAATTTTAGTTGCTCGGGAGCAACCATAGTAACCTCTGCTATTCTAGGTAAACCTGATCCTTTTGGTGGTTGCTTGGGGATTTGATCTGTGGGTCTAGGGCGGCGCATTTTTATCCTATTGAGTTTGCTTTGGAAGCGGTAGGACAAGCCCAAAACTTTCAAGGATAGGCTGTATATCCTTGGTAATATTGTTTATCGTGCCGAGCTGATCCGCTCCAGAAGGGCTTTCAGCTATTCGCTTGGCGAAGATATCAACAATTTTACCGTTTAACTGATCATCCCCCCCATCAGAATAAAGATACCAGCCCTTGGCGTAGGGTGCTTGAGTTACGAAGGGGAAGATTAGGGGGTCGCTTGCTTGCTCTTTTGCCATATCAACTCGCGGGTAGGCCCGGCCAACTTTACGGATCTTGGTTTCATTACCATACAATTTTCTCAACGAGGCTTTTTCTGACAAGAACTTAGCAAAATCCCAAGCCTGAGTTGCATGTTTACTAGAAGCAGCAACTCCCTGGGCCCAATAAGAACCCCAAGTCACCGGCTCAGAACTTACCAACTGAGGTACTGTGCTGACCCCAAAATTTAATTTTAGATTTTTTTGGTCTAAATAATCCTTCAGGTCAACAAACCGGTAAGCAGGTAGGTAAATCATGGCAACTTTTCCCTCGGCAAAGGCCTCAACCGAAGGAGGAAGAGCCTTGCTCCATACTTTGTCGGCGTAAAGAAAGGAGTTGTAAACACTCAAAGCATCAGCTGCCAGATTGCGCCCATCAAGGGTTATATTTTTTGCTAAAGCATTCTGGCGATTTTTGATGAAAGTAACTTTATTTTGGAGCATAAACAGACCCAAGATTTCCGAAAAGTTTTCCACGTTGTTGGTAGCACCAAGTGCTACTCCACCACTAACCACCTGGCCAGTCCCGTCCAAAACAGTTAGGTTGGGTGCGTAATTAGTTTTCAAAGAAATCAAATCAGCCGGAGGAGTAGTAAGGCCTTTAGCTGCTAATAAATCTTTATTATAAGCAAGTACCAGCCCGTCAATTTCAAGTGGAATTCCCCGATAACTACCACTTATCTTTAGATCGGCCTTGGTGATGGGGTAGAAAATCTTTTCATAATCAGCTTCAGAATAAGTGGTTGCTGGCATACTAGCGAGTTTTTGAGCCATTACCGGACCCCAGCCGTTGTGCCACCAAAATAAATCCGGTGGGTTTTTGCCGGCTAAGGCTTTGTCCAAATAAGAAAAATAGCGGTCTTTCTCCTTTTGCTCGTATTCAATAATGACGTTGGGATGACTCTTTTGATATTCCAGCTTAAGGGGATTGATAACGTCTGGATCCCACAGACCCACATAATGGAGGACGACAGGACCAGACTCTTTCTGCTGCTTATGGTAAAGAAGGAAAAGGGCACCAACGATTCCCACTACCAGCAAAAGAAACCCAATCAGATACGGCAGGAATTTCCTCATAGGCGAGCCAGAGTTTTCTTCAAATAAGACTTCACCGCTTCACCAAAATCAGGGTGTTTTAGGCTAATATCTATTATCGCTTTGAGATAACCAAGTTTGTCGCCGGTATCATAATACTTACCGTTTTTAATCTCAACCGCGTAGACCGGCTCAGTTTTTAACAATTCTTTCACTGCTTCTGGCAACCAAAGTTCGCCTCCCTTTCCCGGTTTTAAATTTTCAAGACAAGGAAAGATCGTCGGTGTGAAAATATAAGCTCCGTGGGTGGCTAGATTTGAGGGAGCTTCAGCAGCGGTCGGTTTTTCGACGATATCGAGTATCCGGTAAACATTTTCCTCTAACGGTTCTATTTTCGAAATTCCGTATTTGGAAAGCTCTTCCTCATCATCAATTCTTACCCCGCTGATTACAGTCTTGCCATATTTTTCAAAACAATCTATCAACTGCTTAAGTCTGGGAGGTTGTGAGTAAATAAATTCATCTCCCCAAAGCACCGCAAATGGTTCATCTTCAACTAAGTGCTTAGCTGAAAGTACTGGAGTAGCGTTCCCGTACGGGCCTTTCTGTCTAACGTAGATAAAGTTTGCCAGATGGGCTATTTTGATTATTTCTTCCAGCTGCTCTTCCTTACCAGCCTCCTTCAACCAACTTTCAAGTTCTTGAGAGCGATCAAAGTGATCCTCGATTGCCCTTTTGTTGCCGCCAGTTACCAGAATAATATCCTCAATACCTGATGAAACCGCTTCCTCTACTACGTATTGGATAATTGGCTTGTCCACTATTGGCAGCATTTCTTTGGGCATAGCTTTGGTGGCAGGTAGGAAGCGGGTTCCATAACCGGCAGCGGGGATGATACATTTCGTGATTTTTTTCATAATTAGCCTTTTTGCGTGAGTAAATGGTATCATAGGGAAGCTAAGCAGGCAAATTAATTTTAATTTTTTCAAAAGGAAGGTGGTGAATTTTACTTTGTTAAAAAAGAACCCAAATCAAAGAATTGGTGTCTTTGTTGACGTCCAAAACATGTACTACTCGGCCAAAAACCTTTATGGTCAAAGGGTCAATTTTAGCCGTATTTTGGAAGTGGCTACTGGTGGCCGCCAAATGATCCGTGCTCTTGCCTACGTCATCCGCGCTTCGATGCCAGAAGAACAAACTTTTTTCGATGCTCTAGAAAAAGCTGGCTTTGAAGTCAAAATGAAGGATGTTCAAATTTTTGCTGGCGGTGTCAGAAAAGGGGACTGGGACGTGGGTATCGCCATTGATATGATCCGCCTGGCTCCCAGACTAGATGTACTGGTTTTAGTCTCAGGTGATGGGGACTATATTAGTTTAGTTGAGTATTTACAGAACCAAGGCTACCGGGTTGAATCGGTCAGTTTTGGCAAAAGCACTTCTGGCAAGTTGATCGAAGTAGTGGATGAGTTTGTTGATATGGATGAAGGGCACAATCAATTTTTGCTGCCGCTGAAAAGAGAACAAAGGAAAAGAAGCTTCCAACCCAAACAGGACCCGTCTTCAACACCAATAGTTCCGGAATTGTAATTAAGGTTGCTTTGAAAAAAGTGAAGCCCCGCTCTCCGTGTATCCCAATCTTGGGGGAGAGCGGGGCTCTTCGGCTTGAGGAGCTGAAAGCTGGTTGCTGTTAGGCGGCTAACTGTTCAACCCCCCGCGGCGCCGGCGGCGTGCGTTACTTCAAAAAGAACACGACCATCGTGGTTCGCACGGGTGTTACCTTTCTATACTACACCTCGCCTTGGAGGCACCGAGTTGGTTGCGAGATGAATGAGTGTTGCAAACCAACTCCACCGATGACTCTGAATAATCAAAGTGCGTCCTTAAGGACGAGAACCGGAGGTCCTCGACACTTAATTGGACGCAGGGCCATTAGCCCGCGAACTCTGTTTCGCTAAGAGTTGCCCCGACTTTCGACGGGCCTTCGCGTTTGTGTAGCATAGACACTCCTCCTTATGCCACTTTCAGGTACCGAAGGACTCTCCTCCAGCCACCTCACCGAAAAGAAAAACGTCCCACTGTGACTCTTTAAGGCTTGAGTATTATACACAATAACTAACCGCTTGTCAAGTGACTATGGGTCCAATGACTGTTTTGTTTTTGGAAAATTGGGTTTAGAAAAGGGAAGAGGCCGCTGCAGATACCTCAACTGATTGCCGATAGTATTGCAGCGACCCCAAGCTCACGCTTGTTCCCTCTCTCAGCAACCTTTATAAGGATGCTAGGTGCGGTCCTGATGTTGTCCGTATTTACGTCGGGAAGAGTAGACCGCTTTCTTTCCCCGACTAACTTTCAGCGAATCGTAAGCTGTGTTTTGTCATCCATTCCTCGGATGTTTTACACAGAAGTGAGGTTGGCGCCGCCGGCCGCAGGACTAGGTGTCGTCGATCACCGGTACCTTCATCTCAAGGCTCCTTCCTGTAGATTTACTTCGCTGCACCTGTCACTAGTGACTTTCGCGAGGTGTAGAACCCCAATTGCCCGGCTAGTTATCACTCGGATAACTGTTCGCCGGCTCCGTGCTACTCATCAAAGCTTCAGTGCGAGCGGAGTAGTCTCTCCTATGTCGGCATTATTATAGTACTGGCCTGCTTGTCTGTCAATTCGACTAACCACCAGCCATCCCTGGGACGATGGTGATCTCATCTCCTTCTTTGAGTACAGTGGCGAGACCCTCACCCAACCTTATGTCGTCTCGGTTAACGTAAAGGTTGACGAAGCGTCGCTGCTTCCCTTCCTCGTCAACCAATCGCCCCTTGATTCCCGGACAAAGGGTTTCTAGAGCGTCTAGAAGCTGGTCCATAGTTGCTCCCTCATGGACAACAACGTGAACCTTTTCTTGATTGTTGCTGTGACTGAGCAATTGTGCTGGAATCTTGATTGTAAATTCCAAGATACTGTCTCCTTCACTCTGACTGGCTATCAGTTCATAATTATATATAATCAATGCAAATATTATGAAAATCCTAGGAATTGAAACTTCTTGTGATGAAACTGCTATCGCCGTTGTTGAGGACGGTAAAAAAATATTAAGTAATGTAGTGGCGTCATCATTACCGCTGCACACCAAGACCGGCGGCATCATTCCGGAGACCGCGGCCCGAGAACAGACAAAAGCGTTTATCCCTACCTTACAGTCTGCTTTGGACATAGCGAACCTAAAAGTTGACCAAGTAGATTCTGTCGCGGTGACTGCTGGTCCGGGGTTAATTGGCTCACTTTTGGTCGGAGTCGAAAGTGCGAAAACCCTCTCCTATTTCCTCGATAAGCCCATCGTTCCGGTTAATCATTTGATCGGTCACATCTACGCGAACTGGTTGGAAAGAGAAAAACCGCCCCCCTTTCCAAATATCTCTCTGGTAGTCTCAGGCGGTCACACGGAACTATTTTTAATGAGGTCACATGGAAAATTTCAACGTTTGGGTGGAACTCGCGATGATGCGGCTGGTGAAGCTTTTGACAAAGTTGGGAGATTGCTTGGACTGCCATACCCCGGCGGTCCATCAATCCAAAAAGCGGCTGATTCAACCAAGGCGGCTGATTTTAACTTACCTAGGCCATTAAGCGCTAGTGGCGATTTTGATTTCTCCTTTTCTGGTTTAAAAACTGCTACCGCCAACTTAGTCGCTCAGCAAAAAATCAAGGCAAGAGATATTCCAGCCCTAGCCGCTTCTTTTCAGGAAGCTGTTGTTGATAGCTTGGTACACAAGACTCTTAAAGCCACCAAAAAGTACGGGGTAAAAACCATGTTGCTCAGTGGTGGGGTAGCTGCCAATCAACGCTTACGCGAACGGTTAGATGATGCGTTCAAGAGCGACTTCTTTGTCGCTTCCCCGGCTCTCTCTGTTGATAACGGTGCTATGATCGCTTCGACAGCTTTTTACAATTTTAGGCCGGTTCGGTGGGAAAAAGTTGTGGCCGCCCCTGGAGAATTACTCTAAGGGCGTGTTTTGATAGCGATTTGATCTTTAAGTGCTAGCAAACTGTCGGGGTTCGTTTGTTCATAAAGTAAATAGTCTTCGCCTGCGGTCGGTAGCTGAGTAGTCGAGGCCTCATAATCAAACAGGTCTTTGTTGATGATAAAGCCTTTTTTCTCCCCCCGGGAAACCAAAAAATTCTCTTGCTCAACCCGGCGCAAAGCCTCTTCCTTGGAAAGCTTTAAATAAACTGTAATTAATCTTCCTCCGGCTTGCTCGACCAACTGTTTAATTATCTTTCTGTCATCGGCAAATTTAACATTAGAATCGTAAATGCAACTTACTCTCGAGAAGATTAACTTTTCCATCGTAGCAGCAGCTAGCTCCAAAAATTCCTTCTGGGAATGTTTGAGAAAAGTAGCCTGGTAAGGCAGTAAAAAATGGCCCATCGCCTCATCGGAAATAACTGCGACCGGGTAGGTTCTCACCAGTTCTTCAACCAAAGTGGTTTTTCCCGTTCCAGGAAAACCAACAAGAATGATAGCTGTTGGTTTGGGCAATCTAGCTTGTGGCGTTTTTAAGATACGAATATTATCGGCGACGAGTGTGTCGATGTTGGGAAGCATCGCTTCCATTTTAGCACGTTTTGCTTTCACTTGAGCTTGCATATATAATCAGCCTTTAGTCTGAGCTATAATTTTATCTATCTAACACTACATGGAAAAAGTTTATGAACATACGGCCGTTGAAAATAAATGGTACTCCTTTTGGGAAAAAGAAGGTTTTTTTAAGCCCAACGATTCTAAAAAGGCTTTCTCAATTATTCTGCCGCCACCAAACGCCAACGGACGCCTGCATATCGGCCACGCGATGTACGTCATTGAGGATATCTTAATTCGTTATCACCGCATGTTAGGGGACTCAACTCTATGGCTACCAGGAGCCGATCATGCCGGCATTCTCACCCAAGTGGTTTACGAGCGGGAATTGGAAAAACAAGGTAAAACCCGCCATGATCTCGGCCGGGAAGAATTCTTCAAGCAAACTTATGCTTTCACCCAAGAGAACAAAAAACAAATGTACGAACAATTGCGGGCCATGGGCTTTTCCCTGGATTGGTCAAGAGAACGCTTTACCCTGGATCCGGCCATTTCCAAGGTTGTTTACCAAACTTTTAAAGATCTTTACGATGACGGCCTGATTTACCGGGGGACTCGAATGATCAACTGGTGCCCTCGTTGTGCCACAGTTTTATCCGACCTTGAAGTCAATCACAAGGAAAAAGAGGGTAACCTTTGGTTCTTCCGTTACCCAATTAAAAATTCTAAAGAGTTTGTAACCGTTGCAACCACTCGGCCAGAAACCATGTTGGGAGATACTGCAATCGCGGTTAACCCGGCCGACAAGCGTTACAAAGACTTAGTTGGAAAGACAGTCATTCTGCCGCTGGTGAACCGCGAAATTCCGATTATTAAGGATAGCTTCGTTGACCCTGAGTTTGGAACCGGAGCAGTGAAGGTTACCCCAGCTCATGATCCCAACGATTATGAAATCGGCGAGCGCCACAGTTTAGCGCAAATTCAAGTCATTGGTTTTGACGACAAAATGACCAAAGAATCTGGTAAATACGCCCTGCTCGACAAATATACGGCACGCAAACAGATCATCGCTGATCTTGAGAATCTTGGGTTGCTAGAAAAAACTGAACGTTACAAGACCAGCGTTGGTGTTTGCGAACGCTGTGAGACCGTAGTTGAACCACTTATTTCGAAGCAATGGTTCGTTGCAGTGGGCAAAACCGGTAAGAGCGGCAAGAATTTGACCAAAGATGCGCTTGCAGCCGTAAAAAGCAAAAAAATTAAGATAACCCCATCGCGTTTTGAAAAAATCTACTTTAACTGGATGGAGAATATCCACGACTGGTGCATCAGCCGGCAACTATG
>Ga0155606_136_pt1 | contig 16604 bp, 16 predicted proteins | sample RifCSPhighO2_12_FD_107263 | JGI IMG/M metagenome (GOLD analysis project Ga0155606, IMG submission 107263) | Candidatus Woykebacteria bacterium RIFCSPHIGHO2_12_FULL_45_10
GAAATCGTTGAAACCCTGGTTCGCAGCGGGGCAGTAGATATAGTCGTGATCGATTCAGTGGCGGCTTTGGTACCACGAGCTGAAGTTGAGGGCGAGATGGGGGATGCGATGATCGGTTTGCAAGCGCGGCTGATGAGCCAAGCGATGCGTAAGCTGGCGAGCGCAATTTCCAAATCCAAAACGCTGGTAGTTTTCATTAACCAACTGCGCGAAAAAGTCGGTATCATGTTTGGCAATCCCGAAGTTACCCCGGGTGGAAGGGCGCTTAAGTTTTACTCTTCCGTCCGACTGGACGTACGTAGAGTAGAAAATATTTCCGAGGGGGATCGGGTGATTGGCAACAGGGTCAAAGTTAAAGTCGTGAAGAACAAAGTTGCCCCGCCTTTCCGAACCGCTGAATTTGACATCATGTTTGATAGGGGAATTTCCCGGGAAGGCTCGTTGCTAGATGCTGCGGTTGATACTGGGATAATGGCTAAATCCGGGGCTTGGTTTGAATACAATAAGCAAAAGGTCGCTCAAGGGCGTGAATCCGCGAAACTTTATTTGGCCGAAAACCCCAAGGTTTATTCTGAAATAGACAAAAAGGTTCGTGAAGTCCTTGCCAGCGGTAAGGCCCCAATGGCCGTTGGTCCAGAGGAAGAAGACTGAACCGCCCAGGAAAACTCGGAGAGCTTCCCCAGGCGGTCGTGTTGAATTGGGCATAGTGTTACCACCACCATCTTTTCTTCTGTTTCGTTGGAGTGGTTGCGGTTTTGGCTGTCCGAATCCTGAGCTGATACTCAGCGAGAGGTAGGTTGGTTTGGCTGACCCAACGAACCTCATGATCAGCGGTAAGGACAGTCCATTCCTCAGAAGCACTTCCTTCGTTCTGAATTGCGATCTCTCGATCAAGTCCGTCTCCGGTAGGTTTGTGGCGGACACAAACCAGAAAACGCTCACCCCCAATCTCAATGATGTCACCATTTTTGAGTTGGGTAGCTGGGATATCTTTTGGGCCGATTTTTTCAGCCATCATCTCCTCCAATCTGAATAGTGGGTGGATGGAAACTTTTATACCAGATTTTGCGTGTATAATCAAATTGATATGGGTCGAATTACCGCCATTGTGCCCCAAAAAAGGAAAAAAGATCGCTCTAACATTTTTTTGGAAGGGGAGTTTGCCTTTGGTCTTGGTGGGGAAGCGGTTTTTCTAAACAAACTAAAAACTGGTAAAGAGTTGACTGAAGAAGAGGTTAAAAAATTAATTGAGGCCGATCAAGTTGAAAGATTGGTGGAAAAGATAGTTCGATATCTGGGCTTTCGCCCCAGAAGTGAGAAAGAAGTTCGTGACCATTTAACCTTCAAAGGAAAGCTTAAAGATTTGAAAACTGAAGAGGAAAAGAGGCAGTACATCGGTTCAATTGAAAAAGCGCTTGAACGAGTCAGAAAATTGGGTTACTTGGACGATACCGAGTTTGCAAAATGGTGGGTAGGGCAGAGAGAAAGTTTTCGAAAAACCAGTAAACGAGTCTTGCAAAGCGAGTTGTTTAAAAAGGGGATAAGCAAAGCAGTAATGCAGGAGGTTTTGGGAAAAGGTATTTCCGAAGAATCCAAAGCACAAGCTTTAGTTGAGAAAAAAATTAAATTGCTAAAAAAACTTTCCAAAGCCGAGATGAGAATCAAACTAGGACAATACCTGGCCCGAGCCGGTTTTGATTGGATTTTGATCAAGAAAGTCGTTGACAGCACACTGCAAAACATTTAGAATAAGTGCACAAAAGTTAAATAAGATTTAACTGTTATAGCAAGCAATTTCTAAACCCAGCCCGAGAGAAAGGTTTAAGGTGAAAATTCTTTATGGACCCAATCTTAATAGCCGTTATCTCCCTAGCCGTTGGTGCAGGGGGAGTTTACGTTTACCAAAACAACTTCAAATCCAAACAGGCTAAAACTAAAGAGGAGAAACCAGACTCGATGGCCAAAGAAATCGTTCTTGAAGCCAAAGACGAGGCACTGAGGATCAAGAAAGAGGCTGAAGATGAAGCCCGCAAGATCCGCTCTGAAGTCCTTGGCCTGGAATCCCGTTTGGCAGTGAAAGAAGAGTCGATTGAAAAGAAACTTTCCGAGATAGAAACTAAAGAAAAACAAGTCCAGGACAAAATTGATGAGGCGGAGAAAACGCGGACTGAGTTGGGAGCAAAACTTGAAAAAGTTGCTGGTGTCACTCGTGATGAGGCGAAAAAGCTCATCCTTGATGCTACCGAAGCGCGTTTGAAAGATGAGATTGCCCGTCGGATCAGGGAAGGTGAAGAACAGGTGAAAAAGAGCTCTGATGAGAAGGCCAAAGAAATTTTGGTTGACGCGATGAAAGCTGGGGCGACCGACTACGTAGCTGAATATACCACTAGTGTGGTTAAACTTGAGGATGAAGATATGAAAGGTCGAATCATTGGCCGGGAGGGAAGAAATATCAAAGCCTTTGAAATGGCAACCGGAGTTGATGTTGACCTAGACGATAGTCCAGGGACTATCCGTTTGTCCTCATTTGACGGCGAGAGACGGGAAGTAGCCAAAGTGGCTCTCGAGAGACTAATGGCGGATGGCCGGATCCAACCGACCCGGATTGAAGAGATAGTTGATCGGGTACGGAAAGATTTTGAAAAAATCCGTCGTGAGGAAGGTGAAAAACTTTGTTCGGCGGTAGGGGTACACAACCTTCCTAATGAGATCGTTGAGACAATCGGCCGTTTTAAATGGCGCTTTTCTTACGGACAAAACCTCTGGTTGCATACGATTGAAGAAACCAAGATCGGTATGGCCATCGCCCGCGAAATTGGCGCTGATGTCAATATTGTGCGACTAGGTTGTTTGTTTCACGACATCGGTAAAGTCTTTACCGGTGAGCAAGAAGGAACCCATGTCCAACTTGGTGTTGATTTCTTGAAGAAATTTAATGTCGATCCGAAGGTTTTGGCGTGTGTGGCTGAACACCATGAAGACAAGCCGTTTTCTGCTGCAGAATCAGTAATTGTTTGGATCGCGGATGCTATTAGCGGTTCACGTCCTGGTGCAAGGCACGAGTCAATTGAGGATTATATTAAAAGAGTAACTGAGATTGAGAATGTGGCTAGCAGTTTCCAAGGTGTAGATCGCTCTTTTGCGATCGCTGCCGGTAGAGAAGTGCGGGTTATTGTTATTCCGGAACAGATTGATGATGCAGCCATGACGAAGTTGGCCAATGATGTAGCCAACAAGATCCACGACAGCATTACCTATCCGGGACAAGTGAAAGTTACAGTGGTTCGCGAGACGCGTGCCGAATCAGTTGCGAGGTAACAACATGAAGATACTTTTTATTGGAGACGTAGTTGCCAAAAAAGGCCGGACAGTGGTTGGGGAAGTTTTGCCTGATTTAATCAAGAAGGAAAAGATTGATCTGGTCGTTGCCAATATTGAAAATCTTTCCCACGGTAAAGGGGCGACCAAAGACAGCGTGGATGAACTGCGCGTGGCCGGGGCGAATCTTTTTACCAGTGGCAACCATATCTGGTTCAAACAGGAATTTGTTGAAGAGCTAAATAACGATCCGACAATCCTGCGCCCCGCTAACTATCCGTCTGACAACCCGGGTTTTGGTTTTACTTATGCCAATGTTGGTAAGGAAAAGGTGTTGTTAATTAACCTGATTGGTCGGCAATGGATTGATGAGCCGGTGGATGAGCCTTACCGAACTGTTGATCAGCTACTTCTCGACCAAGTTGAAAAGGAAAAGCCAAAAATTATCTTGGTTGATTTCCACGCTGAAGCAACAAGTGAGAAAAACGCCCTTGCGTGGTTTCTTGATGGTCGGGTCACTGCTGTTGTTGGCACACACACACATATACCGACTGCCGATGCGTGGATTCTTCCCAAAGGGACAGCTTTCGTTACTGATATTGGCATGAGTGGGGCTTTACATTCGGTACTTGGGGTAGACCCTGCAATCATTATTAAAAAGCAAAAAGATACTGCACCAGCTAAATTTGAGTGGGTGGAGACTGGACCAAAAGTTTTTCGCTCTGTCTTGATTGAAACGGACAAAAAAGGTTTAGCCAAATCCATCATTAGAATCGATAAACTTGTTGAATGAAGGGGGGTGTTGATTATCTTAAAAGCAGATATTTTTGAAAAAGTTTCCAAAGAAGCCCATTTGACCAAAAAAGCTGCCAAAGAGGCGGTGGATTCTACTTTCACTTCAATCGAGAATGCCCTGAAGAAGGGTGAAAAAGTGGTCATTAGCGGTTTTGGTACCTTTGTTTTGCGTGGCAGGAAAGCTCGCACCGGACGCAATCCCAAAACTGGTCAGGCTTTGCAACTTCCCCAAATGAACACCATTGGTTTTATTGCCGCTAAAGGGATGAAGAAACAAGTGAGGAAGTAAATGAAGTATTTCATCACAACTTTTGGTTGTCAGCAGAATGTTGCTGATTCAGAGCGTGTTGCCGGTGCTTTTGAATCCCGCAACTTTATTCGAGCCAGCAGCCTTGAAGAATCTGATCACGCCGTCATCAATACCTGTATGGTGCGTCAGCACGCTGAGGATCGGGTTTACGGAATGATGAAGAAGTTGGGCGAGATCAAAAAAGAGAAACCTCATTTCAAAATCACGGTGACTGGCTGTCTCGTGGGAGCAATGGTACGAGACCCGAGCGGTAAAATGTACCGGGTAATGAAGGCGAGACTTCCCTTGGTTGATGAGTTTCTACCAATTGACGAAGTTGGTTTTCACACTCCAATACGACGCGAAGACCCGGAACACGCTTGGGTGGTGATTTCCCAGGGATGTAACAATTTCTGTACTTTTTGTATCGTCCCTTTCACCCGCGGGCGGGAGATTTCGAGGCCTTGGCAGGACGTTATGGGCGAGGTTGAAGGGTTAAGGGAAAAGGGTTACAAGCGGATTACCCTTCTGGGCCAAAACGTAAATTCTTACGGAGCGGACTTCGTTAAAGATAGCCTTAAAGATGGAATGTTTCCTTTGCCGGATGGTCGAGCGATAATGCCGGTGATGGTAAAAATGTCGATGGGTCGGAAAAGAATTCCAACCATTTTTCCACAGCTGCTTGAAGAGATCGCAAAGAAAAGTTTCGAAAAAGTTTCCTTTTTGTCCAGCAATCCGTGGGATTTTTCTGATGAGCTAATTAAAATAATTGCTGAAAATCCAAATATCGATCGCTATCTTCATCTGCCGGTTCAGTCCGGCTCTGACAGTGTTTTGAAAAGAATGAATCGTTATTACACTGCGGCTGATTACAGAAACTTGGTACGAAAAATACACGAACATATTCCTGGGGTTGAAATTGGTACCGATATCATTGTCGGCTTCCCTGGTGAGACTGAAGAAGAGTTTGAGGATACAGTTAGATTAGCGAAAGAATTAGGCTGGGTGGTTGCCTATATTGGTATGTACTCTACCCGACCCGGAACAGTGGCCCAAAGAAATTTTGAGGACGATATTACCGATGCCGAAAAACACCACCGCTTCCACATTTTGGATGAAATAATTAACAAGCAAAAAGTTGGTGTTAGTCGCTTGAACCAATCACAAAAGAAAAACGACCCGTTTCCGAGTCGTTTCACCCCCTAAGGAAACTACTGGTTTGCCTGAGTAATTTGCTTAGGGAGAGGGCAGTCCGATTTGTGTCGAACAAGGCCCTACTCTCCCCAACTTATCTGGCAGAAAAGACATGCGATGGGTCTAGATTAGCGCTTGCCCCCCTCACACTGAATTCGATCACCCCAGTGCTATAGCGGATGGTGAGGTACTTTCCCCCTTCATGTTCAGTAGCTACTTGATTCTTCATTTCGAGAACGAAAGGATTGTTCTCTGCGAAAATATACCTCCCAAGTTCCGGAGCCCTTTTAGGAGGAACCAACCTAGCAAGCCACACAAAGGTTACTTTGAGGATTCTAGTGGCCTGATTAAGCTTCACGGAGCTGATTTCGCCGCGAAGGATGGTCTCGGGAATTCCTTTTCCGGCCTGTGCGTCAATCAAGAGCTGCCCGCCCACAAAGTTCTGGGGTAATTCGTGAGTGATTGGAACCTTGGTTCCTTCCAACCCCCTAGTTCTCCCTACCTTCATCTCGTGACTCCTTTCTGGTTTGAATTGGAAGATTATAACATTAAAATGCAACCGAGTAAAGACTATAGGGCTTTTGAAAATATCAAATTGAAAATTTATTGGGGTAGGAAAAAAACTTCTCGTTTTCTTTTGAAGTCAGTGGTGACATGTTCGGCGGAGCCGTCCACCGCCGCGTGATATTCATGACAAAACTTACACCTCTCTTCTCCAGACTGGCAGACAAATTCTTTCTTGGCAACAGTGTCGGCAACTTTGCCTGCTTTGTCCTTGACGGTCGTTAACACCTCTTCCAAGTTTGGAAGTGGCAGCTGAACCGGTTCGTCGTCGCGGTCGAGATACCAATAGCTGGCTTTGGTTACTGGTTGTTTTAGGTTGTGCTCAGCGAGAAGTGCATAAAGCGGCAGTTGGAGGCTACCCTCCTCTTCCTCGTTCTGCCCGGTTTTGAAATCTAATATATGTAGTCCAGTCTCACCTAGCTCAAGCCAGTCGAAATTTCCAACTAGAACGGCGTCATCCTCCCCTATCAAAGGTAGTTTGGGAAAATCAATTTGAATTGGATTACTACCCTTAAAATAAGGGTGTTTCCAAAAGCGTTCAAGCATGGCCTCTCCCCGAGCTTTAAAACCCTTCTCTTCCCTCTCATCCTTAAAACCCCCTCTTTTCCCTGGTTTAAGGCGCCAAGAGCGGTTAAATTCATAGATTAAGTTGTCTTTACTGCGTTCATCTGGCCCATAGCGCTTAAACAAATTATCAATGCCGTCATGAACCGCTTCCCCAAGCGTTAAATAAGGACTAGCCACCTGCAGGCGAAAATTGTTGCCGTACTTAGTATCACGGTAGAGATTGCGCAGATAGTAAAGCTGCCGGCATTTTTCGAAGTCGTTCAGTGAGGTATGTGAAATCCAAATGGTGTTTGGGTTAAAAGCCATTAACTCAGTTTAACACTATCACCCAAAACCTTTCTTCTAGAAGGCTTTAGTTCATTAACTAGTTAAATAGAGTGATAATTCTTGAGTTGGATTAGTCGCGGATTTGATTTAAACTAAACTAAGTAATGAAAGCTTCTGCCCAAGATATTCTCGATAGAGCCAAACAAGTCCTTTATGGTAATCTTCAGACGGGTTACTCTTCCTGGGCCAAAACTGACTACAAGTACGTTTGTCCGAGCAAGAGCCATTACTCGCACCAATGGTTTTGGGACAGCTGCTTTCATGCTATTGTTCTCTCCAATTTTGATGCTGAATTAGCCAAAAACGAGCTGTTAAATCTGGTTAAAATCCAAAGACCGGATGGTTTTCTTCCCCATGTGATCTATTGGAAGCCACCACTGGTTTCTACCCATGGTGCTAGTTTAGAGTCTAAATTTTCGTTTCGACCCAAGACTACAGAGCTGATTCAACCCCCCCTTCTGGCAGAAGCAACTTATATTGTTTATCGGCGCAGCAAAGATAAACTTTTCTTGCTCGATATGGTTCCGAAGTTGGTCGGTTATTACAGGTGGCTTGCTGAAAACCGGGATCCGGATGAAGATGGATTGATATCGATCATTGCTCCTTATGAAAGCGGGATGGATCAATCACCAAGTTATGATCAGATTTGTCAAATACGGGCGAAGAATCGTCTCAATGTTGCTCTTGGCTGCCGACGGGTAACTTTAAAAAATATGGTACGAGGCTACAATCTTAATAAGATTTTTGACGACGATTATTTCAATGTTGAAGATGTCTTGGTTAATTCAATCTACATCCGCAACCTAAAAATTCTTGCCCGCTTACTTACCTTTGTTGAAAAAGATAAGGAAGCAGAAAAGTTTTTGTTACTTGCAGAAAAAGGTAAAGCTGCGCTGCAAGATAAATGTTTCGACACAACGGCCGGCTTCTTCTTCGATAATTATTCCCAAAAAGAGAATCGAACCCGCTCAATTACCATTAAGGGTTTGATGCCGTTGGTAGCTGGTATTGATAAGAAATTCGCTCAGGAGCTGGTTGACAAGCATTTAAACAACAAAAAAGAATTTGCCCTTCCCTACTTGGTTCCCACGGTAGCAGCTAACGACCCAGATTTTAAAAGCTCTCCTGGAATGATTTTGGGAGAGCCGATCATTTGGCGGGGTCCAACCTGGATCAACACCAACTGGTACTTGGCCTTGGGACTAAAAGAGCACGGTTTCGCAACTGAGGCGGAAAAAATCATTGAGACCAGCCTCGAACTTGTTGGTCGGGAGGGGTTCCGAGAGTTTTTCGACCCTTTTACTGGGAAAGGCTATGGTACGGACAATTTCAGTTGGTCTACTCTCGTGGTTGACATGATGAGCGGGATGCATTACTAATGGTTGGATGAAGAAATTACTGGTAATAGTTGGCCCCACTTCTACTGGAAAAACCGATCTTGCGCTTGAGCTCGCAAAAAAATTTGGTGGTGAATTGATAAGTGCTGATAGTCGCCAGATTTACCAAGGAATGGACATTGGGACCGGCAAATTGTCCGTGAACTCAAAACATGCAGCTGGCGCTGCAGCATTTGCTGACGCAAAAGTCAAAATCAAGAAAGCAGAAGGTTACTGGGTTGTTGATGGGATTAAAATTCATCTCTACGATCTGATTAAACCCGACGAAAATTATTCAGTTGCGGAGTTTCAACAAGAAGCTTACAAGAGCATTAATGAGATTCAATCACGAAGAAAATTACCGATATTGGTCGGTGGGACAGGACTTTATGTGCAAGCAGTAGTCGAAGGCTTAAAAATCCCCAAAGTTCCACCAGAGCCAAAGTTGAGAGAGAAGCTAGAAAGGAAAACCACAGAAACACTATTAACAGCCCTGAAAGAAGTTGATCAGGTTACTTATCAGACTATCGACCAAGCCAATCGACGCCGCATTATCCGCGCCCTCGAAGTTTATCATTCGACTGGTGAAACTATCAGTTCCCAAAAAACGAAGTTTAAGGTCGGTTTTGATGTGTTGATCATTGGGTTGACAAGTGATCGGCAGGAGCTTTACCGAAAGGCTGATCAAAGAATAGAAAGCTGGTTTGCTTCTGGAAAATTCCAAAGTGAGGTAAAAGAGTTGTTGAAGAGATATTCACCTTCTCTTCCCTCTTTTACTTCACTGGGTTATCAGGATATGGTCAGCTATATTGAAAAGAGGATTAGTTTAAATGAAGCTATTCAAAGGACAAGTTTTAAGCACCACGGGTTTATTAAAAGACAGCTTACCTGGTTCCGAAAGATGAAAAATATCCGTTGGTACGATATCAAGACTCTTCACAGAGAAAAGCTGGTTAAAGAAATTGAGGATTGGCTTGGCAAGGCTGCTGATGCATAATAAGAAAAGTGATGCGTTCTCGAAGCTCAGTCATAATCTACTTTTTAATAATCTTGCTAATTATCGCTTATTTAGTGCGCGTTATTCTCACCCCATTCGTTTTTGCCGCTATTGTAGCCTACGTGCTGAACCCAGTCGTGCGTTTATTTGAAAAGAAACTTCGGGTTGGGCGTACATTGGCGATAATCATCATCTATTTAATAATCTTTGGGGCAGTGGTTTATGCTTCAGTCTGGTTAAGCGGTAAGCTGATATCAGAAGCAAGATTATTAAGCTTTGAAGTCAAAGATATCGGCAGTTTGGGGCAAGAGGCTATCTCTCGATTGCCAGAGTGGACGATCGCCGGTCAATCAATCGGCTTTCAATCACTCGTCAAAGCTTTGCTAGAGGGTCTCAGCACAACCATTAACCATATCCAAGATTCGCTTTTTGAGATCTTTACCGGTGCTTTGAACAGGATCTTGCAGGTTTTGATTTTCTTGGTAGCGACGTTTTACTTTCTTAAAGATGGTTCCAAATTCGTGACCATGATCAAGGAGAGAGTTTCCAACCATCACCGCAGCCATGTAGAGATACTTATCAAACAAATGAACGATGCACTTGGCGGTTATCTACGAGGACAAATCATCCTCGTGATCATCATGAGTGTAGCGACTAGCGTTTTCCTGACGGTTCTGGGGGTGCGTTTTGCCTTGATATTGGGAATAATAACTGGTTTTCTAGAACTTATTCCTTTCATTGGACCAATAGTCGCTGGAGGTCTTGCGGTCGTTACGGCGTATTTGGTTGGAAATAATCGTTTCGGGCTTGACCCAACAACCCTTGGTTTGGTCGTCATAATCGGTTATTTTGTTTTGCGGCAATTTGAAGATTATTTTATTATCCCGCAACTTTTGGGCCGGCTTACTAAACTACACCCCTTGGTAGTACTTTTTGCTGTTCTCGCGGGTGGAAAGCTTGCCGGACCAGTCGGGTTTGTTCTGGGAGTTCCGATTGCAGCTAGTGTACGAATACTGCTAGAATATTTTTGGGCCCGGGCGGATCATTAATCAAATGAACAAAATAACTGTCGAGATTTCTCCAAAAACAATCATTTTTACTATTGGGTTGATTATAGGTCTAATTGTAGCCTGGAAAATCCGGATAATTCTTATCGCTTTGGGAATCTCGGTAATTTTGATGAGCGGTTTTGCACCTTTGGTTGATTGGCTGGTGAAAAATAAAGTAAACAAAACACTCGCCGTAGCGGTTACTTACCTTTTGGCAATCGGAGCTCTGGGTTTGCTTCTTTTTGCAATTATTCCGCCGCTGATTGAACAAACCAGACTCTTTGTCATCCATACTCCTATTTTGCTCGGACAATTGTCAGATTATCTGGCTGTTTTTGGTATCTCATCCATTAGTACGGAAAGTGTTACTCAGATTCTGAGCGGACGGATTAATGATATTTTGGGAAACACTCTTGGTCTGATCTTGGGAGTATTTACCGGGTTTTTGACATTCGTCTCAATTGCTGTCTTTAGTTTTTACTTACTCCTGGAAAGAGAGAAAATTAAAGAGAATCTTTTTATCTTCTTTCCCCACCTTCCCAAGGCCGAGACAATTCGGTTGGCACATGGTATCGAGAGTAAGCTGGGGGCTTGGGTACGAGGAGAAATAATTCTAATGTCTCTGGTTGGTTTTGCTACCTGGGTTGGTTTGAGCCTCTTGAGAATTGAGTTTGCCCTACCCTTAGCAGTGATAGCCGGTTTATTGGAAGCCATCGCTGTCATCGGACCAATACTAGCGGCTGTTCCAGCAATAATCGTTGTTTTAGCCTCAGGTTCGGGGTTGTTGGTTGTTTTGGGAGTAGTGGCACTTTACATATTGATTCAACAGGTTGAAAATTATTTCTTGGTTCCACAAATAATGAAAGAAACCGTTGGCCTAAGTCCCTTGGTGACAATTCTTGCACTTCTAATTGGCGGTAGCCTTTTTGGTATTGTAGGTGCTGCAATCTCTGTTCCTACCGCTGCTGCCCTTCAGGTAGTGATCTTTCACCTTCGAGACGGGTATATTAAATCCTCCTGACTTGAAAATTTGACCCAAAAGTGGTAGAATAGCTTCGCTCAAAGGTAGCCGAGTGATCGCTCCGATTTATCGGAGAGGAAAGTCCAGACAGCTGAATTAGCGCAGGACCCCGCGCAAGCGGGGACACGTAAGTGCTAGTGTTGCTAAGCGCCTTGATCGAAGGTAATTAGCAAACGGAGCCTGAAATGACAGGTTTCGAGAGCAACAGAGACGAAGCTTCGCCCCTCGATCTTTAGGGGCGGAGGTGAAACGGGCAATCCTACTGGCTGTAACTGCCGAATCTGGCGATGAGTAGCTAATCTGAGCCAGGAAGACGCAGGCACCTTGGTTAAACCCAGGGAGTTGTGACAAACTTGCCACATCTAGATAGATGATCGCTTGTCCGCCATCAGGCGGAGAAACAGAATCTGGCTTTAGATAGGTACTACGCGTAAGCGGAACTATCGCAAGACAGGTCTGTTTGAAAAACAGAATCTGGCTTACGAGCAACCTTTGGGCGCCAAAAAATCTCACCCCTAGGGTGGGATTTTTTGTTTGGTGTGTGGTTTAATATAGAAGTGAGAGTTGAAATTTCCCAAAAGACTATCGTACTAACTTTATTACTACTACTTACTATCTGGGTGGTTTGGTTACTACGTACTTTGGTTTTAAGCGTGATTTTTGCTTATGTTCTGGTCTGCGGGCTAAGGCCGGTGGTCAGAAGAACGCAGAGATTCTTGCCAGTTGGTTATACTTTAAGTTCAGTAATAATTTTCTTACTATTCTTCATCCTGGTTGGCGGTATCTTCGCTATCTTCTTTGGTCCCTTCGTAGATGATTTTGCCCTTCTGTTCAGAAGTTTTCCGACTATCGTCTCTAGTACCGCCGCCAAGTTGTCTCAAATTGGATTTACTGTCGATTCGACCCAAGTTGAGAAATTAATAGCTCCGGGGCTGAATCAGTTGATGAGCTATTTCTTGAATATCACCGTGAGTTCAATATCGATTTTCTTCTTCATCCTGAGCTTATTTTTGATCACCTTTTACCTCTTACTTGAGCATGATGCTGTTGTCGATTTTGCCGTTAGCTTTTTCCCAAAACAAAAGGAAGAGATTAAAAAAATCGAAGCGGAAGTAGCCAAGAAAATTGGATTCTGGGTTCTTGGCCAGATTTTCATCGCCGCTCTAGTTGGGGTATCTACCTACTGGGGGCTTTACTTTCTGAAGATTAGTTATATTTTACCCTTGACGCTACTTGCGGCAATTCTGAGCCCGATCTCGGTTTTGGGTCCTTTGATTGCAACCATTCCTGCAGTTGCCGTTGCCGTCTTTCAAAGCCCAATTTTGGGATTGTGGGTTCTTCTTTATTACAACGCGATTCAAACTGTCAAAGACAATTTCCTCGTTCCGAGATTGATGAGTGAGGCGACCGGTCTCAACCCGTTCGTTATTTTGCTGGCGATTCTAATCGGAATTAGTTTGTTTGGTTTTCTTGGAGCAATAGTCGCGGTGCCAGTGAGTGTCGGTTTAGCTGTCTTGGTCGAAGAGTTGAGGAAAAAATAACTCTTGTAATTTTTAGCGATATACCTCTTGCTTTTGTAGATTTCAACTCCTAAAATCCACGTTATGCTGTCCAAAATTTACTCTGGTGCCATTGTTGGATTGGGAGCAGTCCCAATCACAGTTGAGGTTGATATCGCGACGCAAGGTTTGCCTTCCTTCACTATTGTTGGCCTTCCTGACAAAGCTATTGATGAATCAAAGGAGCGGGTTCGCGCAGCTTTGAAAAACAGCGGTGCGGATTTTCCCGCCAAGCGAATTACAGTGAACTTAGCACCAGCGGATCTTCCGAAAGAAGGCCCTAGCTATGATTTGCCGATTGCCATCGGAATTTTACTCTCCTCCGGACAATTAAACGCTGATTTGTCTCGCAGTTTAGTTTATGGAGAACTTTCACTTGACGGCTCCCTAGCTTCCAGCAGAGGAAGCCTGTTACTAGCCCAGATGGCCCAAGAAAGAGATTTTGGTCAGCTGATTTTACCGAAGGAAAATGCTTCGGAAGCTGCAGTAATAGGAGGATCAAAAGTACTGGCAGCGGAAAATCTCAAAGAACTTTTTGAGCATTTTGTTGGCACGAAAATTATTGAACCATTTAAGCAAAAGAAATTCAAGTTTGATCAAGATGTAGATTTCGATTTTGATATGTCTGACATCAAGGGTCAGGAACAGGCAAAAAGGGCTCTCGAGATTGCAGCAGCCGGTGGACACAATCTACTGTTCAAAGGCCCACCTGGGGCTGGGAAGACGCTACTGGCGAGAACCTTTGCTTCGATTTTGCCCAAGCTGACCTTTGAAGAGGCAATTGAGGTGACAAAGATTTCTTCTCTCATTGGCGCAGTAAAAAGTGGTATGGTCACCCAAAGACCTTTCCGCTCTCCCCACCATACAGCTAGCAGTATTGGGATTATTGGTGGTGGAACCAATCCCCGACCCGGAGAGATTTCCCAAGCACACCGCGGAGTACTTTTCCTTGACGAGTTTCCCGAATTTCCCCGCTCAGTACTGGAAGCTTTGCGACAGCCACTTGAAGACGGTTTTGTGACGGTTTCCCGAGCAGCTAGTTCCGTGAAGTTCCCAGCCCAGTTTATCTTAATCGCCGCTTCCAACCCTTGTCCTTGTGGACACTTCGGAGATCCCAACAAAGAATGTGTTTGTTTGCCCACTCAAATAACCCGCTACGAAAAGAGGCTTTCCGGTCCAATCATGGATCGGATTGATATGCACGTCCACGTTCCAGCAGTGAAAACTAATGATTTGGTAGGTCTTCCAAAAGGAGAATCTTCAGTTGCTATTCGGCAGAGAGTACAAAAAGCCCGAGATCGTCAACTGGCACGATTCAAAAAGGCTGGAATAGTCTCCAATTCTGAAATGAACGCAAAACAAATTAAACAGTTTTGTCAGATTGAAGCTAGTTGCAAGGAAATTCTTACTGCTGCAGCCAGTCAAATGAAACTTTCCGCCCGCGGTTTTTACCGGGTGCTGAAAGTTGCTCAGACGATAGCTGATATTGAAGGTAAAGAGAGAATTGCTCCCGAGCATTTGGCAGAAGCTTTGCAATATAGGAGTCTTTAGCAAGATAGAGCCCTTTGAACAGAAAAACCCCATAAAAATAATGGGGCTTCTCTGTTGTGGTAAAAAGTGAAAACTAGCCTCCGATTTTGAACATTTTAGTTCCGCAAACTGGGCAAGTACCTCGAAGAGCTTTCTTACCATTTTTCATAGTAACTTGTTCTGGGTTTGCAACGTCTCTTTTTGCGCGGCATTTGACACAATACATAGAAGCCATAATTGTCTGGAGTAAGAAGTGTTCCTTCCTGGGAAGGAGCACTTTGAATCCGCTCACCCCCTTTCGAGTGATTAAAAAGCGAACTTAAATGAGGCTAAACAGCCTCGGAAAAAGCTTAGCACACAAGCTTGAGGCTGTCAAGCTCGACTGTGCTTTGCATTACCCAGTAAAATCAGAGGATGTGTTTGAAGTGCAAGATATAGCTCAAAACGACTTCGATCAAGACTGCGGCTGCAGTTAAAAAAAGAGTTTTGCGCAGATCAGTCAAAACGAACGAGTAATCAGTACGCTCATTGCTGCGGGTTGCAATTGGAAGCGGGATATTTACATGAGCTTCTTCCAAGCGAACACCACTAGCTTTCTTTTCCTTGACAGCAGTGGGCTCGTTAGCATTTGATTCTAAAGTGGGAGCAGTTCTTTCCAGCCGGTGCAAGCGAGCCAGGATTTTTTCTTCGCGAGTTTTTCTTGGCATGATAAGCGCTAATTTACCACAACAGAGAGTTGCCCGCAAGAAGACGCAAAAAAGTTACCGGCTTGAAATCAATAGCTAAAAAGATTAATCTGTGGGTAGTAGTTTTACTCGACAATGACTTATTGGTTGCGTGGGTTCCGGCATTTGCCCAGGGTTAAAAAATTTTTGGTTGTTCTGGTTTTAGGCGTTTTCTGCTCTTTAGCTGGGCTAGGTGGTTTTTTATTTGGAGAGGCAAAAGCTGAAAGGCAGCTGCAGAGAGTCTTATCGCCACTGGGGACTTTGATCAGTGGAAAACCTGCTGAAGCTCGGGATTTTCCAGACCCGCTCAACGGGGTACTTTATACCAAAACTCAGGCAGCAGGTTGGAAGGACAAGTTGCCCCTGGCAGTGATCGTCGAGAACCATACTGACGCCCGTCCACAATCGGGAATGAGCAAAGCCGAGATTACCTACGAGGCTTTGGCAGAAGGAGGAATTACCAGAACAATGAATCTGTTTTTGGCAGAAGATACTGACGTTGGGCCGGTTCGTAGCAACAGGACCTATTTTCTCGATTGGCTTAGTGAGTATGGTGCTGGTTATGCCCATGTTGGTGGAAGTCCGGAGGCTCAGAGCTTGGTTAAAACTTACGGAATAGCCGACCTAGACCAATTTGGTCTTGGGACCACGGCTTATGACCGGGTGAGCTTTCGCTTTGCCCCACACAATGTCTACACCTCGACCGCTCGTTTGCGGGATGCAGCTAGCAAGAAAGGGTACAATGGTCCAGTGGCAGTCGAGCTGTGGAAGTTCAAGAATAAAGAAGCTAGCCCAAGCAGCAGGCCGGCGAGTTTTAATTTAAAAATTGGGTTTGGGGCCGCCTATTCCTTGAGCGATTATGATGTTGAGTGGCGTTATGATCCCAAGACCAATACCTACCTTCGTTTTAATGGTGGGGCAAGCCATACTGATGAGACTACAAAGCAGCAGCTCACGGCCAAAACAATCATTGTTGAATCCTTGGTCACTAGCTTGGATCCATCAGGACATTCGCGGCTGAAGATGCAGACGATTGGTAGTGGGGATGTCAAGATTTTTACTGATGGAGCTGTCTTTAGCGGTACTTGGAAGAAAGATTCACGCACATCAAGAACTCGTTTCTATGATAATGCCGGAGGCGAAATTGCCTTGAACCGCGGGAAAATTTGGGTTGAAATTGTCCCGGTCGGTTCAACGATTACTTATTAACCTGCCGCCAGGAGGGTTGAAAAAATGAACGATTCAGTTGCAAATAGTCCGGCCCTAAAAAATTTATTTATTTCCAAGACGAGA
>Ga0155606_137_pt2 | contig 15595 bp, 22 predicted proteins | sample RifCSPhighO2_12_FD_107263 | JGI IMG/M metagenome (GOLD analysis project Ga0155606, IMG submission 107263) | Candidatus Woykebacteria bacterium RIFCSPHIGHO2_12_FULL_45_10
CAGGTTATCACCTTGCACCCGCGCTTGGCGCATAATGAAGAAAAAGAAGACCACGATCACCAGTACTGGTAAGAAAAGCCCGACAAGTCCAAAAATTGTCTCAGAAGCAGTATTGTCTTTAATGGTCACCGGCACATCTTGTGGCTTGATACCGGCAGCTGACAAAGTTTCGATAAAGCTTTGCGTTTTCTCTTTTCTCGTTTCCAGGACAGTCCCATCCTTGAGCTTGACGACGATCGTATCGTTGTCAACGATCACCTCTTTTTCCTTACCAGCTTTGATCAAAGAGAGGATTTCTTGAAGAGATTTCTGCTCGCCAGCTTTTGGTTGGAAAAGACCATAAACAATCAAACTGCCTACCAGGATGATCAGAATATAGATTCCCAGGTTGCGCCAGTTGCTGGTGGCTTTAGGTTTTTTACCTTTAATTTCTTCTAACATTTGGCTGTTGGATTGTATTGGAATTGGGCTGGGGCGTCAAGAGATCAGGGTAAACCCATCGCCTCTTTTACTAACCGGAGGGTTTCCTGAGCTTCTTTTCTCGTTTTTTCTGTACCGGCTTTTAGAATTTCATCAACCAAACCTTCTTGTTTCTCAAATTTGGCTCGTCTTTCTCTGATCGGTTCCAAGAAGTTGTTCAAAGCTGCAGCTAGTTTTTCTTTCACTTCAACATCACCGACTTTTCCTTCCAGATAACGTTTCTTCAAATCGTCAACTTCCTTTTTATTAACATTAAAAGCTTCGTGATAAACAAAAACTGGGTTGCCTTCGACTTTACCTGGATCGTTTGGATGAATACGAGCTGGGTCAGTGTACATTTGACTCACTTTACGCTTAACGTCCTCGGCTGAATCCGATAAATAAATAGCATTGTTCAAAGATTTGCTCATTTTTGCCTTACCGTCAATTCCCGGCAGAGTACCTTGCTGTGGTATCAAAGCTTCCGGAAGTGGGAACACCTCTTTATACGTTGAGTTGAATTTCTCTGCAATCTCACGGGTTATTTCTACATGACTAGTCTGATCTTTGCCAACCGGGACCAAATTGGCCCGAACCATGAGAATATCGGCCGCCATCAACACTGGGTAACTAAGAAGTCCAAGTGTTGGGTTTTCTATTTTTAAATCTGCTAAAACATCCTTGAGGGTTGGGATTCTTTCGAGTCGGGATTTGGTAACTAACATAGAAAAAATCGCCGCCAGTTCGGCGTCTTCCGCAATAGCGCTTTGGAGACAAAAGGTGACTTTGTTTGGATCAACTCCAACGGCGAGTTGATCCAAAATTAAATCTTTAACATTCTGTTTTATATTTGAGGTATCAGTATTTGTTGTCAGAGCATGCAAATCAGCCACGATAATAAACACTTCATATTCATTCTGAAGTTCTAAACGGTTTTTTAGCGAGCCAAGGTAGTGGCCCAAATGTAGTTTTCCAGTCGGGCGGTCACCGGTAAGAATTCTTTTTCTCATAATAATTTAGCTACAGTATATCAATTAATAGTTAGAATGAAAGACCGACTTAAGGAAAGTCGGTCTTGGTGGTAGAGTCGTCGCAGGTAACAACCCTGGCTGATCCGGAATACCCTCAATTGTCTTGAGAAGGCGGAAATAGCTCCAGTTCTGTACAACGTCGTGATTACCGTCGAAGAATCTCTCCGCCATTATATGCTCGGCCTGCTCGAGGTTTTGAGCAGCAATAATGGCGAACCCATCTTCCCTATGGGCAGACTGGTACCGGGTGAAAACGAATAGCTTCATCTCTCACCTCACTTATTGATCGCTAATCGAATACTGGTTGTTGGGCGGACTGAATTTACCAGACCTACAGCAGAAAGTCTATAATAACCGTATGAGAGCCTTTGGATTGATTGGCTTGCTTATTTCTGTCTTTATCATTGTCTACTTGGCAACTTTGCAGTTCAAAAGCTTTGGATTACTCTCTGGTGGAGGAAAAAACCAAGGCTTAACTAACCAGAATCCAATCGAAGCGGCAAACTCAGTCAAAGTTCAAGCTGATCTAAAAGCCCTAGCGGTGAAACTGAATATTTATTTTTCTGAAAATGGAAGTTATCCAAGCAACTTAAATGATATTGACAAAACTGGAGTAGATATTTCGACTTTTGCTTACCGTCTTTGTCAAAGCGACAAGGTCATTGTTGCTCACGTTTCAAATCCTCTGACTTTAATTCTAGAAAATGGAAAAGAATCCTATACCACCGGGGATGTTGATTGTTAGTGAATTGGAGTTCCAGCCGGCACTGTCTCAACTGGAGAGAGACAAACGGCTCTTCCAGCGAAATCTGCACAAAGGATCATCCCCTGGCTTTCCAAACCCATCATCTTCCGCGCTTCAAGGTTAGTAACGAAGATAAAACTCTTATTAACTAAATCTTCTGGTTTATACCACTGGGCTATTCCGGCGATAATCTGCCTGTTTTCAAGCCCAAAATCGACCTTAAGCTTGAGTAGCTTGCTCGAACCGGGGGTAGATTCCGCAGAAATTACTTTGCCAGCTTTTAATTCTAATTTCTGAAATTCTTTAAATGTAACTTCAGACATATGGTGGCAGCGGCGGGAAGCAGATGCTTCACATCCAATCTCGCTTTGCGAGACCGAACCTTCAATTATAAAAACGGCTTTAGCTTTTGGTGCCAGGGGAGAGATTCGAACTCTCGACCAACGGCTTATGAGTCCGCTGCTCTACCACTGAGCTACCCTGGCACCAAAAACGCAGGATGCTTTAGCATCCTCTGAGTCCGCTGCTCTACCACTGAGCTACGCTGCCGAAATTTAAGTAAGTCCAATTATATCAAAATATCAAAACAAGTTGACTAATCGGGGAACTCGTGGTAAATTTGGCTTCGCGGGTGGGGGGTATGGAATCCCGCGAGGCTCATAATCTCGCTCAAGCCGGTTCGAGTCCGGCACCCGCAACCAATTCGCGCTTAGAATCCTCTTTCTCATTGACAAAAGCTAAAGAGCCGACCTAATATAAAGCTAAACCAATGCTTGAAGCTGTCCGAAAGGCGATCAACCCACCTTACGATTTCAAAGACCTCTTTGTTGTCTTTGTCCTTTTATTTTTGCTTCTGATTCTACCGATAATTGCCTTGGAAGCCCCAAAACACATCATCTTGACAAGTTCTGATTCAAATACCGACAGTGGCGGAGGACAAACTCTGGCGGTGCATTTTGACAACCCCGCTCCTGACAGTACAGTAGATGGAATAGTCAATATATCCATCAGAGCTGAAGCTAATGGCCCGACTCAAGAACTAGAGGTTTTGGTTGATGGAAAAATGTTTAACCTGACCAAAAACCCAATTCTTCAGAAAAATCCTCTTCAGGTGGTATTCGACTTAGATTCAACTGATTTTGAAAACGGGGTTCATCAAATTAGCGCTGTAGCAATCGGAAATAGAGGGGTAACCGCTCGGGAAACTATCAAACTCACCTTCAATAACCCTTTGGACACTGAAGCACCATCAGTAAGCATTCTCGCTCCAAGTTCTGGTGAGAAGCTAGGAGGGAAAGTAAAGGTAAATGTTGTCTCTAGTGATAACCGCGCTGTCGCTATTCTCCAACTGCTGGTTGATGGTAATTTGCTCTTTTCAAAGCTTGCCTCAAGCTATATTTATTCGTGGGATCTGAGCTCACTTGCAGCTGGTAACCATACACTAATGGCAAAAGCAAGCGATTTAGCCGGAAACTCCTCGGAGAAGTCAATTCAAATCTACCGCAGTGCTACTCAGTAAAGAGTTTTACCCAAGAGAGCCAATTGGCAATCTTTTCTTCCTCCGCAGCTTGGCTAGAACTACTTGCGGATTTTTCATCAAGATAAACCACCTCACCTTCACGGGCCAAGCCCAATTTTTCCCGCGCCTGTTTTTCGACATAAAAGTCGCTTTGCCGAAACTTTTTTTCCTCTTCAAGCTTTTTGTTCTCAGCTTTCAAGCGCGCTATCTCAGTCTCACTACCCTTCAGAGTTCCCAACTTACTGTAAGAATTCCAGACACTTTGGGAAATAGAAAAGATAGATATCAAAAACACCAGAATAAGGGCCAGCTTCAAAAATTTCTTCACCTTCAAATTATACCAACCTTTACCTAGTAATTAGTTGGGGGAAGCTTAGTGCAGGTCACTGGCTAAAACGTGTCTTTAGCCTCTCTAGTGGCGCGGGGTACTTTAGTGTCGCAGGTCTCACGCTAAGCGTGAGACCTATAGTCTCTTGACAAGAGTCATTTTAGTTGTTACAATTTCAATTGACACTAGCCCGATTATGACAGGACTTCACGAAGCCCACGGAAAATTTGTTGAACATCTCAAAAGTCAAGGTCGCTCCAGTGCGACTATTCTTGCTTATGGGAAAGATATTGAGCAGTTGGCCAATTTCCTTACTAGCCTCAAAAAAGCTCAAATTGAAGATATCTCTACCAAGGATTTGCGTGCTTTTATGGCGAAGCTTTCCAAAGAAAACTATACCCCTAAGAGTATTTCCCGCAAGACCAACTCCACCAAGACCTTTTTCCGCTTTTTGAAACTTTCCGACATCGTCACTGACGACCCCGCTTCCCTACTAGAGCATCCTAAATTTGAAATGAAACCGCCACGTATTCTTACCAAAATGGAGTACCGGGCTTTGCGAGATGCAGCTCGAGCTGACGTACGTATCAGTGCCATTATCGAAATCTTGCTGCAAACTGGTATTCGTATCGGCGAGCTGGCTAAATTGCAGCGATCAGATGCTCACTTTGCGGAAAATTCCAAAACTGGAGACCTCCACGTCCCCGCTGGAGAAAGTTACCCGGAAAGAACTGTGCCTTTGAACAAAGCAGCCGAAGTTGCCCTTAAGAAATATTTGGAAATTCGCCCAAATTCGAAAGATGAGACTCTTTTTATCACCAAAACTGGGCGTCCGCTCTTGGTGCGTAACATTCGTACTGCTATCGACCGCTACTTCAAACTGGCTGGTATCAAAGACGCCAAAGTGAACGATTTGCGCCATACTTTCGTGGCCCATCATCTTTTAGCTGGTACTTCTCTGGTCTTAGTCTCCAAACTTGCTGGCCACAAACGTCTAGCAACTACTGAGAAGTATTTGAATTTAATTCAAGGAAGACTCGAAGAGCCAATCAAGCTTGACGAATTGTAAGTTAAGAAGGGTTTGCGTTTATTGAGGTTGGCGCACCGACCACTTTCAAAGGTATCTCTCCAAGTTTTTCACCGTCTATAATTATTTCAACTTTGTAATTGCCGGCTGTTTGGAAGGCGATATTTAGGATTTCGATAATAAAATTGAAATTGTTGGTTGCTTGTTCCGCGGGCAGCTTAATTTCCCTTTCAGTATTATTTTCGATCACTTTTTTTCCTGAGACAGAGTCAACAATATCAATCGCCATTTTGAAAACCTGTTTACTTGGTTCAATCGAGCCAACAACTACGAATTTGGGATGCACTACTGGAAATTTGGCCGCATTAATAGTTTCAAAAACACCGATAATATTGACCTTCTTGTCGATCGACAGAAAGGCATGGTCAGCAACCAATGCGTAAGAAAGTTTCATGAATACAAAGTATTATAACAGAATTATTAGTGGTATAATCAGCTTCAAATTAAGGGCCAGTTACAGGGAAGATCACCACTCTTAGCGAGTGCGGACCTAGGGTCCGTAGCTCAGTGGTAGAGCATCACTCTTATAAAGTGGGGGTCGATGGTTCGAACCCATCCGGACCCACCAGTGCCTTAATTGGCAGATCATAGTGATGCACTCGCTCAAATTGCTTTAGCAATTTGCAAAGTGAGGATTCTTGGTTCGAATCCAAGCTGGCCCACCAAAAATTTTTATCTAATTAGTAAACTCCTGGCAGAACATTTTACCGGAAAGCCCACCATCAATTATTCCTACTCCTAAATGGCCAAACTCGGCTCTCAATATATTCTCACGGTGGCCTTTGGAATTCATCAACCCTTGGAGGGCGATCTCGACTGATGGTGCATAAGCCAAGTTTTCACCTGCAAAAGTATAGTTAATTTTCGCTTCCCGCATTCGATCAAACGGGGAACTTCCTTCCGGGGTGTAGTGGGAGAAATAACTGCGTTTGAACATGTCCAAACAATGCGCGCGACCAACTTCGGTAAGTTTTCTATCCGCTTTCACCGCATCTAACCCCCGCCTGGATCGTTCTTGATTTACCAGAGCCAGCAATGTTTTTTCTGAGTCAGGATCTTCCTTAAGAGTTAGCTTGGCTGGGAACGAGAGTTTAACCACCTCCCCTGACTTTGGATCAGGAGTCAGCAAGTAAATCAGACTCTTGTACGGCAGGCGGTTGAGATAACGCTCAACTTTGGGTTCAAGTTCAAGGGCCCTGACCAGAACGTGCCTTCCCCACCAAGATCGTTCTGTCATCGAGCGCAGGGAAGGATTAATCGGAAAAACTAAGAAAAGGATGAGGAAGAGACTGACAAGAATTGCTCCTACCAACCCTGAAGGAAAAACCCCCAAAGCTTGGTCAACCCGGCTGAAGGCTTTGTAACGCTTGTGTAGAGGTGTGATCAAGCTCTTGTAGATCCAGCCGACCAGAAAGCTCAGTACAACTTCACTCACTATCAAAATTAAAAAGAAACTCAAGATAAAACTGAAATTATCACCAATACCGAATTCATGAGAAAGTATTCCGCCGGCAAATGGGTAAAAAATGCTCGCCGCCAGGAAAGAGATGACAGTTGTTGCCAAGTTTAGCATTCCAGCGATCAATCCGATCAGAAACCCTTGCCAAACAAAGTAGGCTAGGACTGCTATTACTATTAGATCGACAAGATTAATACTCATTTTCTTTTAGAAACCGAGTTCCGCTCGTACTTCAGGGGCAACTTTTGAAAGATCCCACGGGGGGTCAAAAGTGATTTTCAAATCCAAATCCACAACTCCCGGTATTTTTTGGACAGCTTCCTTTATATCACTGTGAACCGTTACCCCAAACGGACAGCCAGGAAAGGTCAGTGTCATCAAAATCTTTACTTTGTTTTTTTTAACGAAAACTGAGTAGATCAAGCCTAAATCGACAATATTTATCCCTAATTCCGGATCTTTGACGCTCTTGAGCTGCTGATAAACATCATCTTTGCTGATCATGAGGATCCATTCTAATCCAAGTTTTTGAAAAGGAAAAGAGTCCGCCTCGGATCGACTGAGTCGAGACAGGTTAGCCTTTGATTTTTCTGGCCAGTTGCGCCGGATCAGCGGAATTAACGATAAGACCGGTAGCTAGTTCGAAACCGCCCAAAACTTTAAGACGAGGAATAATGCGCAAATACCAATCGCTGCCCTGAAAAATATAAAAATTGAAGGGAAAATCGATTTCAGTGACCTTTTCCAATTTCTTCAACACCCACGGCACCAGTTTCGACAAATCAGCTATTTCCTGGTCAGTGATCGTTGAAAAGAAACGTCCGCGCCGAGCTGGAACAATCCAAACCTCTCCAGGCCACCCGCTTGCCTGCGGGGAAAAGGCAATAAAGTGCTTAGTGCGGCGAATGACATTTTCCTCAATTCCAGCCGTCGGGGTCTTCACAATCACGTCAGGCGGTACTACTGCTAGTTGGGTATGCGAGTGTGGCAAGGATTCTGCACCGGCTCTTCCATGGTTGTGAAAAATGACAATTTGCCCTTTGCCTTCGTGGGCTTGCGAACGTTGCCGGTAAACATGAAAGATTTTTTTTATCTGCTCAAGCCTGTAGGTGAAGAAACTTTCCGTGTGCCCAGGGCTGTGAATAATCAGCTCGTGAATTGGCGCGAAAGGAAATTTGTTGTGAACAACCCGCACTTCCCAACCGCTCTGGCGAGAGCGACCTTTGCCAATTCTCAAAATCTCTTTTGGGGTATTTTTTTCATTACCTGGGCAAAACGGGCAGAGAGGCTCTTTCCCGCCGGCAACATTGGGTCGAGATGATCTCTGCGGGGCAATTACGAACCACTCCCGATTTATAGGGTCTTTACGAAATTCAAATCGAGGCATAAGTCTAGGAACTTTCTCCAGAGAGGAATTTACTTACTTCATCGACAACCTGAGCCGGAGTGTAAGAAACTTTGAGGAGATAACCGTCAGCGCCAAGCTCAAAACCCTCCTTAATTATGGTTTCCTCACCGAGGTTGGTCAGAAGTAGCACTGGAATATTCTTGGTCAATTGGTTTTCCTTGAGGGCTTTGAGGACGTCGATACCACTCATTTTTGGTAACATGATGTCGAGTAAGACAATATCCGGCGCATCTTCTCCAGCTTTCAGCAAACCTTCCTCCCCATCAGAAGCCGACGAGACTTGGTAACCGCGGGTTTGTAGTTCCCGGCGGTAAATCTCGCGAATTGATTCTTCATCATCCACTACCAAAACTTTTTTTGTCGCCATCGCAGCCATCAAGATAATCCTATCCAATCGGAGCTAAACTGTCAATGAAAATGCTTTGGCTACTAAAGAGCTTGCAGGGCTTTCTTGAGAACTTCAAGTGAAAGGAGGACACATTTGAGGCGAGCTGGGGTAGGGTTGACTCCTAGAAGTTTAATTAGTTCTTCAGAATCAAACCTTCTCACCTGTTCAATATTTTTTCCTTCTACAAACTCTGCAACCAATGATGCACTTACCTGCGAGAGTGCGCACCCATTCCCCGAAAAAACCGCCTTTTCAACAACTTTTAACTTTTCACCTTCAACTTTTAACTGTAGTTTAATCTCGTCACCACAGAGTGGGTTGAGAAGAGTTGCTTCAAAATCGGCATTGGCAAGAGTACCCTGGTTAACTGGGTTTGAATAACGTTCGAGCAAGGCTTCTCTATAGAGCTGATCTTCCGTCATAAGTTCAAATTCCAAAGCTCAAATGCCAAATCAATAACTAAAATCCAAAACCCAGAGCGCGAAGCGATCTATTTTATCCTAAAAATTTCCTTCGCCTTTTCAATAGCTGGTATAAGTTGATCAATTTCTTCCTTATTATTGTAAAGATGAAAACTGACTCTGGCAGCGGCAGGAATTCCCAGTACTTTCATCAGTGGTTGGGCACAGTGGTGTCCGCTTCGTATCGCAATTCCCTGGGCATCAAGTATTGAAGCTAAATCATGCGGGTGAATGGAAACCTTGCCATCTTTAACCAGGTTGAAAGAAATTACCCCAGCTCTCTTCTCAATCTTATCTGGACCATAGGTAACTAAATTTTTAACTTGTTTTAACTTGTTTAATACATACTCGGTTAACTCCTGCTCATGCTCCCTTATCACCTTCATACCGATATTGTTAAGATAATCAACCGCTGCTCCGAGTCCAATTGCGCCGGCGACATCTGGCGTCCCCGCCTCAAATTTCCACGGGACGTAATTGTAAGTTGAGGTTTCCCAATCTACATCAAGAATCATATCCCCCCCGCCCAAAAACGGGGGTATCGCCTCCAGCAATTCTTTTTTAGCCCACAGCACTCCAATCCCGGTCGGCCCGAGCATTTTGTGCCCAGTGAAGACATAAAAGTCAGCACCCAAGCTTTGGACTGAAACCGGCAGATGTGGCACCGCCTGTGCACCGTCAATTAGAATCCTGATGTCAGATTCCTGCCCGTCCGGCAGGCGGGTAAGATTTCTGATGTCAGCTATAATTTGCTTAACTGGGTTTATAGTTCCCAAAACATTAGAAACATGAGTCAGAGAAACCAGTTTGGTTTCGGGAGTTAGATAATTTTGTAATTTGTCATTTGAAATTTGTAATTCTCCAGTTTGATTAATCGGAATGAATCTTAACTTGGCTCCAACTTCTCTAGCCAGTATTTGCCACGGCACAAGGTTACTGTGGTGTTCCATCTGGGTAAGCAAGATTTCATCCCCTTTTTTGATATTGGCTCTTCCCCAACTGAAGGCAACTAGGTTAATAGCTTCAGTGGCATTGCGCGTGAAAACAATTTGGGAGCTGGCCCCGCCGTGGATGAAATCAACAACTTTCTTGCGGGCTTCTTCGTAAGCAGCGGTAGCTTCTTCACTGAGTTTGTGGACTCCACGGTGAACATTGGCGTTTTTGGTCTGGTAATAATTACTAACCGCATCAATAACAGCTTGCGGTTTCTGACTGGTGGCCGCGTTGTCAAAGTAAATCAGCGGTTTACCGTTAACTTCGCGCTTCAGGATAGGAAAATCAGCCCGATATTTACTTAAATCAATTTTTGGTTTTTGCTGGGTTTTTAGGTTCATCACGAGAAGCTATTCTACTCTTTTGGATTTTAGGAAACAAGTTAATTGAATGGGTTTTCAGAGAAAGGGTGCGCATCGTGGTCGGGGGCGGGGTTCCGCGATGCGCATCATGTTCGAACGTGTCAGTTTCACCAATCACGGTGCCTTGCTGATCGAGTCGCTTGCATCAAGGCACATGGGTCGATGGTTGTGCTGCAAGTAGATGTTAATCCGCAGTAGCTGATCGTTCTCGGTAGTACTCAAAGACTGGCAGCCGATGGAAAGTGGTATCAGTTGAATTTGACCAACCACCTTCCTGTCCACCTTACCACCGTCTCGTTCAACACGGCGTACCGTGAGAACAAGATTCGAGCCGGTCTCCAGAAGATCCGCCGTGAGCTGAGGGTCAGTTTCCTTCTTCTGACTCCAAAGCTCTAGATACTTCTGCTGCAGTCCCGAAAGGTCTATGGACAGTTGGGCTACTGACGAATCTCGTTGTCGATTGTCCCCTTGAGAGTCATGTGGCTTTACGAGCACGAACAGAATCGCGACCGCAGCCACAAGGACCAACAGGTGGACAACCGGTGAATCCTTTCGATTCATGGGTTCCTTCCCTTCCTTTCCTCCAATGCTCCCCGCAGCTACCTTCAAACTATTGAAGGGAAGTGCGGAGAACTGAATTCTACCAAAAAAGCGACTCGTGCCTGAAAAACAGATCCAAGCACCAGCCGCCACTTTCGGCAGCTACTCTTAGGACAGAAGACTACATTATACTATATTCAGCCCAAAAGTCAAATACTATGAGCTAAATTTCAACATAAACGTCTTCGCCTTCAACCTTAGTTGGGTAAATCTTCAAAGGTTCGGCTGCTGGCGGACCAACAAGGGCTCCAGTTTTGATGGCGAAACGAGATCCATGGCAAGTACATTCCACAACATCGCCTTCAATAATATTGTTCTGATCTAGCTCGCACTGCTCATGAGTGCAAATATTGGTGGTGGCGAAGACTTCTCCGCCAAGGTTGAAAAGAGCAAGTTCTTCGCCGTTTAACCGAGCTAGGGTGATTTCCCCTTCATGAATATCCGCTAATTTTGCTGCTTTTTGAAATTCTGACATAACTAGATATTAAACTGCTTTTCCAAAAATTTGGAAAGTTTTTCCTTTTCCTTCTCCGGAAGTCGTTCAGAAATACCAGTTAGGTAACCTTGCACTATCATTCTCTTTGCTTCCTCTTGAGTAATTCCTCGACTCTGTAAATAAAAGAGCATTTCGTCATCGACCGCACCGACTGTTGAAGCATGACCGGCCTTTATTTCGTTCTCATGGATCTCTAGCGATGGGATCGCCTCGGCTTTTGCGTCCTTAGATAATAATAGTGCGTCCTCACGGAAATAAGTGTCGGTGTTTTTCGCCCCTCGGTTAATTTTAACCAACCCGTAGAAACCCCCCTTCGCCTTCTCGGTCAACACAGATTTAATCAAAGTGTTGGAATAAGTATCGGGAGCAGCATGAGTAATATTAACCGTGGCTCTTACTTCGTCCGAGTTACTTAAAAAGAATGCCCCTATGACCTCCAACCTAGACCCTCTACCCTCCAATCTTGCATTAACCTCGATTTCTTCAGACCCGCTCGTCCAAACTAACGGTAGAATCTTTTCCTCGTTTTCTTTCAGACTAAGGGAAATGTTTTTCATGAAGATTTATTCTACACTAACTTGACCCGCCATTACGAGCACAGCCGTATTAAACTAGCAAAAATGCGAAGAGGAAACTGGAACTGACCGAACGTAGTGAGAGAATTCCAGAGGATGTCCCAAGCATTTTTGCTTATGTTTAAAGGCTAGCGGAGTCTGGCGGAAGTTTTGGTGCTACCTTTTCGAAAAGGTAACAAGAAAGGGAAAGGTGCGGATTAACGGACCGCATGAAGTCAAGCTTATTAGCTCAACACCGGTAGAATACTAAAGTGCTGTTGCTCTGGATTCTTCCAATCCGACAATAGGGTCCAGCATTCTGGTGTCATTCGAACTAGTGTACTCAAAATGCTGTTCAGGGCTTAAAATGCGAAATCCACGCTCAGCAAGGACTTCGCGGACTCTTATGCCCATGTTACCCCGCTTCACACCGGCACTTTCAAGGCGCTCATTGACCAGAGTTCTCGGACTTTTGCGCCTATTAGGCCTCTCTTCCTCGGTCAATTTGTCTTCTTCCGCAATAGAGGCTTCTGCGTAAGCTCTGTTATCAGCTAAGCAGCGTGCCTCCGCCTCCTTCAAGATATCTTGCCATTCCTCTGGCGATATCGAAGTTTTTTTTGGATGGTTTGCGTAGATCTTGTCCGTTCCACCCAAAGAAAAAACTCCCCATCCGTTGGTAAAAATGAAGATTGTCACTGGACCCCTCCCAACTGATAGATTTTATCCTACCGCTCCGATCATCTCCAATTGTATCAGACGATTCAACTCAAGAGCGTATTCGAGGGGAAGCTCTTTGACAATCGGCTCGATGAAGCCGTTAACGATCATGCTGGTAGCGTCATTCTCGCTCAACCCTCGCGACATTAAGTAAAAAAGCTGATCTTCGCCGATTTTTGAAACAGAGGCTTCGTGGCCGATGTTGACATTTTCTTCATCAATTTGCATCGTTGGGTAAGTATCGCTTCGTGACTTTTCATCCAGAATCAGAGCATCGCAACGCACGTTACTTTTAACCCGTTCGGCACCTTTAATCACTTTCAGCATGCCTCGATAGCTAGTTCTGCCTCCCTCTTTCGAAATCGACTTGGAAATTATTTGGCTAGAAGTATCAGGCGCTAGGTGATAAGCCTTGCCGCCAGCATCCTGATGCTGACCAGCACCAGCAAAAGCAACTGAAAGTATTTCCCCGCGTGCACCGCGACCTTTAAGATAAACTGAAGGGTACTTCATGGTGATCTTGGAACCGAGATTTCCATCAATCCATTCCATGAAGCCGTCTTCCTCAACAAAGGCACGTTTGGTCACCAGATTGTAGACATTATTACTCCAATTCTGAATGGTAGTGTAGCGGCAGCGGGCACCTTTCCTGACAAAAATTTCAACCACTGCGGCGTGCAGTGAATCAGTGGTGTAAACTGGAGCAGTACAGCCCTCCACATAATGAACTTCGGCTCCCTCATCAACAATAATGAGAGTTCGCTCGAACTGGCCCATATTGGCCGCGTTAATGCGGAAATAGGCTTGAAGAGGAATATCAACTTTAACTCCAGGCGGAACATAAATGAAGCTTCCTCCAGACCAAACCGCACTGTTGAGCGCTGCTAATTTGTTGTCCGCCGGCGGAATTGCTTTAGCAAAATACTCTGCGAAAAACTCAGGATATTTTTTGAGAGCCGTATCGGTATCAAGAAAAATAACCCCCTTCTTTTCCCACTCTTTTTTGATTGAATGGTAAATCACTTCGCTGTCATATTGCGCGCCAACTCCAGCGAGCAGTTTTTTTTCAGCTTCGGGAATTCCAATTTTGTCATACGTGTCACGAATTTCTATTGGCAAATCTTCCCAAGTTTTACTCTGTTTCTCAGTCGGTTTTATATAGTAGTAAATATCGTCATAATTTATGGTGGAAAGATCTGCTCCCCACATTGGCTGCTTCTTACTTTCAAAGATTTTCAAGGATTTTAATCGAAACTGCCGCATCCATTCTGGTTCGTTTTTATGAGAAGATATCTCCCTAACTACAGATTCATCCAAACCTTTTTTGGATCTGAAAAAAGAAACGTCTTTTTTGGCGAAGCCATACTTTTCGCGGTAACCTGTATTAACCTCTACTTGAGCGGCTTTTAGCATAAATTATCCCGCAACTAATTCATATCCTTTTTCTTCAATTTCTTCCGCCAACTTTTTGTCCCCTCTTTTAACAATCCTTCCATCTACCAATATATGAACAAAATCCGGCTCGATATAGCGCAAAATCCGTTGGTAATGCGTGATCAAGAGTATCCCAAGCTTTGGGTTAACTTCCTTGGATTTTAAAATACCTTTGGCCACTGTTTTCAAAGCATCAACATCAAGACCAGAATCAGTTTCATCGAGGACTGCATATTTTGGCTCGAGAATAGTTAATTGCAGAGTTTCCAACTTCTTTTTTTCCCCACCGGAAAAGCCATCATTAACACTTCTGCTAACGAAGCTCTCGTCCATTTTAAGATTTTTCAACTCACCTTTAACTCGCGTTTGAATTTCCAGGGCTTTAACCTTTTCATCTTTCAGATTTTTGTAAGCAGTACGCATGAAATTACCCACTGAAACTCCTGGAACAGCAACTGGGTACTGCATTGCCAGAAACAAACCGGCTTTCGCCCGTTTATCTGGAGTTAAATTAGTAATGTTCTCTCCATCAAGAGTAATTTTTCCGGAGGTAATTTGGTAGCGTGGGTGCCCAGCCAGTGCCAACGAAAGTGAGGATTTACCCGAACCATTCGGTCCCATCAAAGCGTGGATTTCGCCGGGTTTAATTTCTAGGGAAACTCCGTGGAGGATTTCTTTCCCTGCCTTGCCCTGTCCGTCCGACAGGCGGGCGGCAGGCAGGTTTTCGGTGGAAGCATGAAGACTTTGAATCGAAAGCATTGCTAAAGAGTTTTAACACAGGGAACGTTTCAATTCAAGGTAAGCTAATTAGGGGAAAATTTGCTTACCATCGTTTTCTTCGAGAATAATGGCTAGTACAGGGCAGCTTTTGGCGGCGTCAATGATAGTATCACGATCATTGCCGGTTGAGTTTTTCACCACAGCTTTCAGCTCGCTATCGAGCTCAAAAGTTTCCGGGGCAATGACGCTGCAGCTACCAGCACCAATACAGAGATTTCGATCAACGCGGATTTTCATAATTTTTCTTTAAAATTACATAAAGCTTTAGCAGCATATTTTCGAATCCCCGAGAAAATATAGTAACACAAACTTACCAAACTCCATATTTCTGCAAGTAGGTTTCTAGATCGAGCCCTAGATTGTGCATTTGGGTCGCAGCCGTCACGCCAATATAGCGAAAGTGCCAAGGCTCATATGCATACCCAGTAACTGTCTCTTTCCCCGCAGGGTAACTTAGAACATAACCATACTGCCAAGAGTTCATTGCTAACCAAGCTCCGTACGCGGTCTTGCCGAAATCTGGGCTGAGGTTGTTATCAACTCCAACGGCAGAAAGGTCTACCGCCGTACCAAGCTGGTGTTGAGAATGGCCCGCTCGGGCGCTGACCTGGCTTGCATTGGCGAGCCCAACCGTCGCCACCCAATAATTGTAAGTAGCTTGTTGGCTTGCCCAGCTGCGATAAGCGCTCGTCACTGTCAGGCTGTAACCGGAAGCTTTGGCGTCGTTGAACATCGCCACCAGAGCGCTGGCAGCTTCTTTTCTCAAAAAAGAGG
>Ga0155606_103_pt1 | contig 15195 bp, 11 predicted proteins | sample RifCSPhighO2_12_FD_107263 | JGI IMG/M metagenome (GOLD analysis project Ga0155606, IMG submission 107263) | Candidatus Woykebacteria bacterium RIFCSPHIGHO2_12_FULL_45_10
CAAAGGCTCGGTTGGCTTCAGCCATTCGGTGGGTATCGTCACGCTTTTTAATAGCAACACCAGTACCCGCCGCGGCATCAGTAAATTCAGCTGCTAGCTTGGCGGCCATACTTTTGTATTCTGAACTTGGGCGGCTCTTAGCTGCGGTAATGACCCAACGAATTGCTAAAGCTTCTTTACGGTCACCACGAACCTCCATTGGTACTTGATAACTAGCTCCACCAACGCGGCGAGGCCTTACTTCCATTTTGGGGGCGACATTTTTGATTGCTGTTTCAAAAGTTTCTAGAGGATTTTTCCCGCCCTCCTCAATCAAATTAAACGCACCGTAAACAACCCGCTGTGCCGTAGATTTCTTCCCAGCTACCATCAGGCGGTTGATAAAACGGGTGAGAACCCGACTTCCATGAATCGGATCGCCTTCTAATTTTCTTTTGCTGACACGTTTGCCTCTCATAATTTTGTAAAAATTACGTCACGCTTTTAGCGGTACATAATTACTCAGCTTTGCCTTTCTTGGCTCCGTATAGAGAGCGTCCTTGCTTGCGATTCTCCACACCGCCGGTATCGTAATGACCTCGAATGATGTGGTACTTAACACCTGGAAGATCTTTGACACGACCGCCGCGGACAAGAACAATTGAGTGCTCTTGTAAGCCGTGGCCGATTCCGGGAATATAAGCAGTGATTTCTTTGCGGTTGGACAAACGGACCCTGGCAACTTTGCGCAGCGCTGAGTTTGGTTTCTTCGGGGTCATGGTTTTGACCACGACACAAACTCCCCGTTTCATTGGGTTAAAAGTCGCTACTGACCGTCTCGTCCGTGCGTTGAAGCTAGAACGCAGCGCAGTCGCTTTTACCTTTTTACTTACTTTGGCTCGTCCTTTGCGAACGAGCTGTGAAATAGTAGGCATAAGTTATTCTTGGGGATTTAGCTCCGATAAATCGGGGCGCAATCACGCTCCGCGTGATTATACTTGAGGCGAAGCTAGCTGTCAACCTAACGCTAGGGGGTTCGGAACAGATTGAAAGCCAGATCTGTTCCGTATTAACCGCTAGCACAGTTTTTGGAATTTATGACCTGCGTGGCCGAGGTACCAAGGCACGAACAACGTATATTGTCTTGTTGCTTACTGGAATACCTTCGTACCTTTCCAGAGCTTCATTGAAGTCGGTGAAACCCTGAAACCACCTCTCCCCGTCCTGAATGAACGAAGCAATGAACGGCCAGTTGTCTAGCAAAAGTTGGGTTGGGTTGGCCCGAACATTCGCAGAAACCTTATTCATAACCTTCTCCCTTCCTTAAATGTTTTGGAAGATTATACTCTATGTGACAACTAATTGCTTAATATGTTAAATTCTTTAGAGTAACTACATTAACACTGCCCAGAAAGGTATGGAATGAAACCGCTTTTAGCATTTTTTGGAGCAGTAATAGTCATCAGCTCGGTATTTTTGGTTTTTAATTCTAAGCCGGGTGCGAAGGAGGGGCCCAAATTGAACGAAGCAACTAGCAGTACCCAACCACCAACCGCAAACAGCAGCCGTAAATTTGACAAATTTCCCGGCGTTTTACCGCTTGATCAATTGCGCAACCGCACTGCTTTAATTAAAACTAACAAAGGTGGTATAAGCATCGAGTTTTTTGGTAGTGAAGCGCCAAAAGCAGTTAGTAACTTTATCTTCCTTGCCAAAAACGGTTTTTACGACGGTCTCACCTTTCACCGCCGTGAAGAAGGTTTCGTCATTCAAGGTGGCGATCCAGCCGGAAATGGTAGTGGCGGACCCGGTTATCAATTTGAAGATGAACCAGTAACTCGGAATTATGATCGTGGAATCGTCGCTATGGCCAATGCCGGTTCCAACACCAACGGCAGTCAATTCTTCATCATGCTCGCAGATAACTCAACTTTACCCAAAAACTACACTATCTTTGGTAAAGTTACTTCTGGTATGAATGTAGTCGATCAAATCAAAGTCGGTGACAAGATGGAAAAAATAAGCATAAACTAATGACCACACACTCCTTAACCAATGTCAAAGTTCATTCCTCCCTTTGGCAAAAAACAAAAGGTTTAATTGGAGAAGCTGAACCAGAGAGTTTTGGTAGCGGAATCGCTTTGCCGGCAGTGAACTCCATCCACACTTTCTTTGTTGGTTTTCCTATTGATATTGTTTTTTTGGACAAAGATAACCAGGTAGTTAAATTGGCCGAAAATCTGACTCAGTTCCGCTTTTCTCCAATTATTTTTGCTGCCAAAACCACCCTTGAGCTCAAAGCTGGGTCGATCAAAAAACTAAAAATTAAGGTTGGGGATGGGGTAAATTTTTAGGCTTCGGCAGCTTCAGGTTGTCTTTCTTCAACCTTTTCCGCCTCTTTCTCAACAACTTCAGCCTCTTTGATATCAACTTCTTCGGCAGCTACCACCTGTGAATCTTCTAGTGGAGCCTTAGTCAGACGAGCTCTTTCGCCGGTCGGAATTAAACGGCCAATGATCACATTTTCCTTCAAACCGCGCAAATAATCAATTTTACCGCTGGTGGCCGCATCAGTCAGAACAGAAGTCGTTTCCTGGAACCTTGCCGCCGATAGTACTGATTCCGTAAAAAGAGCTGCTCGAGTGATACCAAGAATGACTACTGCTGCAGTTGCCGGTTCCCCTCCTTGCGCCAAGACTTTTGCATTTTCTTCTGCGAATTTAACTCTATCTACCAATTCTCCTGGCAACAAAGCAGTATCTCCAGCAGTTTCAACCCGGACTTTTTCGCTCATCTTACGCACAATTGTCTCGAAATGTTTATCGTTGATCGGTGCTCCTTGCGATTCGTAAACTTTCTGAAGCTCCCCGATAATATACTGCTGAACTGAGCGAATCCCTTTGGTTTCAAGCAGAATCTTAAGATCAAGGTGCCCACCTGTCAAAGCATCTCCGGAAGCCACCAAATCGCCCTCTTTATAAAGCAGTTCGCTAGCCACTGGGATAACGTACTCTTTTTCGACTTTAGAGCTCTTGTCAATGGCAGTTATCTGTACTTTTCGACCCTCGTCGGTTTCAAGGATAGCAATTCTCCCTGGAATTTCCGTAATAACGGCTGAAGTCTTGGGAGTCCTAGCTTCGAAGATTTCATCGACACGTGGCAAACCTTGAGTAATATCTAAACCGACAATACCCCCCAAGTGGAATGTTCTCATTGTCAGCTGAGTACCAGGCTCTCCGATCGACTGAGCTGCAATCACCCCAACCGGTGTCCCGATAGCCACGAGTTGTTTTGTGGACAAATCCCGACCATAACAGAGCTGGCAAACTCCAAACTTGGTTTCACAGGTCAAAACTGAACGCAGGAGAGCCTCTTTTACTTCAGCTTTCTCCAGGGTTGGAAGGTCTTCTTCGAGTAGCATCTCGCCTGCTTTTTTGATTGTCTTGCCGTTTTTGCCCTTAATATCACTCGCGGCAGCTCGACCAAACAACCTCTCGTAGAAACGGTTACTACGACTGTTCTCTTCACCGAACAAAATTCCTTCTTTGGTACCACAGTCCTCTTGCCGGACTAGTACATCATGGGCTACATCCACCAAACGGCGTGTCAAATAACCAGCATCAGCTGTCTTCAAAGCTTTGTCAACTAAACCCTTGCGGGCCCCTCTGGTAGAAGTGAAATATTCATAAACGTCAAGTCCTTCTCGGTAATTACTCTTTTGGGGCAGCTCGACGATTCTTCCCAAAGGATCTGCGATCAAGCCTCGCATTCCCGCTAATTGTTTAATTTGATCACGACTTCCACGAGCACCTGACTCAAGCATCAATCGCAGTGGGTTGTCCTCAGAAAAGTTCTTCCAAGTCAACTCGTCAATTTCTACAGTAAGGCTTGCCCAAAGTTCCTCACTCAAACGAATCTTTTCTGCTTCTGTGATTAGTCCGCGGCGGAAGTTTCTCTCGATCTCTTCGACTTTTTTATCAGTACCTGCAATTAGCTTTGCTTTATTAGGAATAATTTCGCAATCAGCAACAGACATGGAAAGTCCTGACTCAGTCACATAACGAAATCCCAGGTCTTTAAGGTCATCAATCATCTTGACTGTTCGGTCTTTGCCTAGTAAATTCTGACTCTTACTAAAGAATTTCTTTAAAGCAGACCCAGTAATTAGTTCATTGTGAAAGCGTAGTTCTTCCGGCAAAGAAAGGTTGAAAAGCAGCCTTCCAACTGTAGTCTTCATCACCTCACCCCTATAGTAAAGATTGATTGGTTCTCTCAACTTCAATTTTCCGGCTTGATAGGCAGTAATTGCGTCATCAATACCGAACAAACCTCTTGGCTCCCCTTCATCCATTTTGGTAATAAAGAAGACCCCTAAGAACACATCTTGCTTGGGAGTCATGATTGGTTCACCATCGGCCGGCCGCAGCAAATTGTTGGTCGACATCATCAGGTCAATTGCTTCTTTTTGAGCATTGGCCGCCAAAGGAATGTGGATCGCCATTTGGTCACCATCAAAATCAGCTCCATAACCAGTAGTCACTGATGGATGAATACCAATAGCATTACCCTCAGTCAAGATTGGGTAAAAGGCTTGCATCCCAAGTCGATGTAGAGTAGGTGCACGGTTCAATAAAACTGGGTGGTTCTTGGTAATATTTTCCAGAATGTCCCAGACTTCAGTCCCACGGCGTTCAAAAACGTGCTTGGCGCTTTTCACATTTGGAGCATAACCCTGAAAAATCAGTTCACGCAAAACAAAGGGCTTAAAAAGCTCCAGTGCCATTTCTTTCGGCAAGCGGCACTCATTAAGTTTAATATCTGGCGCGATGATGATGACGCTTCGACCCGAATAATCAACTCTTTTTCCAAGCAAATTTTGGCGGAAGCGGCCTTGCTTACCTTTGAGCATGTCTGACAAGGAACGCAGTTGTTGTACCCCGGCCCTTGTTGTAGTGGTTGGTCTTTGGCTCGAGTCAATCAAAGCATCGACCGCTTCTTGCAACATACGCTTCTCATTGCGAAGAATGATCTCTGGAGCCCCAAGATCCGTCAAGCGGCGCAACCGATTGTTACGGTTTATGACGCGTCGGTAGAGATCGTTTAAATCACTGGTAGCAAAACGGCCCCCGGAGAGTTGAACCATTGGTCGCAAGTCCGGTGGTATCACTGGTAAGAATTCCAGGATCATCCATTCAAGATTTATCTCTGCAGCGCGAAAGCCTTCCGCCACGCGTAATCTTTTAGTCGCTTTGAGTTGTTTCTGTCCAGAAGATTTCTGGACTTCTTCACGTAACTCCTGGGCCAGCTCGGCTAAGTCAAGGTTTTTTAGCACTTCAAGGAGGGCCTCTGCACCCATACCAACTTTAATAAAATCGCTCACACCATAGTCAATCAAGCGTTGGTATTCATCTTCTGAAAGAAGGGAAAGTTTTCTAATAGTTTTTATTCGTTCACTCAAAGCTTTGTTGATTTCTTCTACTCTGGATAGCTCGGCCATTTCTTCTTCTTTTAGGCTCTTGAGCCGGGCTTTTGCCTTGAGAGCAATCTCGTCAACAATTAGCTCTTTTTGCTCTTTATTTTTGACGTCCACTTTTTTGGTCTCTCCTTTGGCCTCTTTATCAAGAAGCGCTTCGCGCTTCTTGAATTCGGCGCGCACTTCTTCCTGTCTTTTTTTGACCTCTTCTACCAAACGGGAAAGTGCTTTTTCCTTCTTCTCTTCATCAATTCCAGTTACCAAATATTCGGCAAAATAAACAACCGCATCAAGGCTGCGGGGAGTGATATCAAGCAATTGGGAAAGTTTGGAGGGAGTCCCTTTGAAAAACCAAACGTGAGCCACCGGAGCAGAAAGCTTAATATGACCCATCCTCTCACGACGGACTTTTGATTGAGTGACTTCAACCCCACACTTGTCACAAATTACCCCTCGGTAACGAATCCGCTTGTACTTGCCACAATAACATTCCCAATCTTTGGTCGGACCAAAGATTTTTTCATCAAAAAGCCCGTCTTTCTCTGGTTTAAAAGTGCGGTAATTGATAGTTTCAGGCTTTGTTACTTCACCGTGAGACCAACTTTTAATGTCTTCTGCACTGGCTAGAATTATTCGTAGTGCTTTAAAATCCTTAATTTCGTTCATAGTCCTTCCTAAACTTTTTCTTCAACATTCTCTTCAACTTTTACATTGTTAGTTTCAATTATTTCCATTGATCCTTCTTTAGCAACTTCTTCCCCATCAGCAAGTTCCTCTTCGCCGGCTGCTTCTGCCAGAGCTTTACCAGCTTCTTCAAGTTTTTGCTCTTCAACCAACTCCTTTGCTGTTTCCTGTTTCTCTTCTTCAACTTGAGCACCAAGCAACTCCACTTTCAAACCTAGACCGTTGAGCTCTTTGACCAAAACTTTGAAAGATTCTGGTACTGTTGACTCTGGAATATCAGTTCCTTTGACGATCGCTTCAAAAGCCTTGGCACGGCCAATGACATCATCTGATTTGATAGTAAGCATTTCCTGCAGAGTGTGAGCTGCTCCATAAGCTTCAAGAGCCCATACTTCCATTTCACCCAAGCGCTGTCCGCCCATTTGGGCTTTACCACCAAGTGGTTGCTGGGTTACCAAAGAGTAAGGCCCAGTGCTACGAGCATGGACTTTTTCATCGACCATATGCACTAATTTCATGATGTAACTTACTCCAACCGTCACTGGACTAGCAAAAGCCTCTCCGGTTTTTCCGTTGTGGAGAGTCACTTTCCCATTTATAGGCAGGCCAGCCTTTTTGAGCTCTTCTTCAATTTCCTCTTCTTTCGCCCCCCCAAAGGCCGGAATAGCGGCTTGGTAGCCTTGTTTTGCAGCTGCCCATCCTAAATGGGTCTCAAGCAGTTGTCCCAGATTCATACGGGAAATGATCGAAAGTGGTGAAAGAATAATATCAATTGGAGTACCGTCTTCCAAATAAGGCATGTCTTCGACTGGGACAACCTTACTGATTACCCCTTTGTTGCCATGACGACCAGCCAATTTATCGCCAACGTTTATCTTCCGCGTTTGGGCCACCTTAACTTTAATTAAACGCTGCACCCCTGGTTCAAGTTCATCGCCCGATTCTTTGGAAAGAATCTGCACTCCAACGACAGTACCCCGTTCACCGTGGGGCATTCGCAACGATGTATCCCGCACTTCGCGTGCTTTTTCACCAAAAATCGCCCGCAACAACCTCTCTTCAGCAGTAAGTTCGGTCTCGCCTTTGGGGGTAATTTTTCCAACTAAAATATCGTTTGGCCCCGTTTCTGCACCAATATAAACAATACCTTCCTCATCAAGGTTAGCGAGAGCTTCTTCACCAACATTGGGGATATCACGTGTCGTCTCCTCCGGACCAAGCTTGGTTTCAGTCACAGAGCATTCAAATTCCTCGATATGAATACTGGTCAGAAGATCTTCTTTTACCAGCCTTTCAGAAATAATCACTGCATCTTCATAGCCATAACCCTCCCAAGACATATAGGCAATAAGTAGGTTTTGCCCTAGAGCTAGTTCTCCTTTGTCAGTAACTGGTCCATCAGCCACTACTTGGCCTTTTTTGACTTTTTCGCCAGTTTTTACGATTACTTTCTGTGTATAGGCGGTGTTTTGATTTGACTTAACAAATTTTGCTAGTTTTAGTTCATATTCTTTCTTATCAGTTCCTTTGATTTTGACCGCCTCACCATCGACGAAAATTACTTGACCGTCAACTGGACTGGTAATGACTCGGCCCATGTTTTGGCCAACAACCCCCTCCATACCAGTACCGACAATTGGAGCAGTCGGCTTTACCAGGGGAACCGCCTGCGCCTGCATATTAGCTCCCATCAGAGCTCGGTTGGCATCATCGTGCGCCAAAAATGGTATTAGTGAGCTGCTGGCACCAACGATCTGCCAAGGCACAACATCAACAAAATCTAGTTGCGAGGCCTGAGCAGTAGTGAAGGAACTAGCATGTCGCACTGGGACACGGCTTTCCAAAATCTTTCCTTTGGCATCAAGTTTGATATTGGCATGAGTAATGTAGTAGCTTTCCTCATCATCCCCCATGATCCAAACAATTTCCTCAGTAACGCGGCTCTGACCATCTTTGCTTTTCTCAATTTTTCGGTAAGGGGTTTCCAGAAAACCATACTCGTTGATCCGTCCCATCAGAGCTAGGTGGGTAATCAAACCAATATTTGGACCTTCAGGGGATTTAATTGGGTCAATGCGTCCGTATTGAGAATTGTTGATGTCATGCACCGAAAAACTCGCACGCTCACGGGTAAGTCCGCCCGGACCCATGACACTAAGCCTGCGCAGATGCTCAAGTTCAGCTAAGGAGTTGATCTGATCCATAAACTGAGAAAGTTGGCTCCCAGCGAAAAACTCGTTCAAACGGGCAACAATTGGACGAGCATTAATCAAGGCAGTTGGTGTCACCAAGCTCATATCTGCTGAAATACTCATCCTCTCTTTTACAACACGCTCCATTTGAAGTAAACCAACTCTCAAAGTATTTTGCACCAGCTCACCAACGGCACGCACTCTTCGATTACCTAAATGGTCGATATCATCGGGACTGCCTTCACCGTTGTTCAAACGAATCAAAAACTTAACCGCCGCGGTGATATCAGTTGGCGTCAGAATCCAATGTTCTGAATCGTTGGGTATCTCAAGCCCAAGACGCTTGTTCAGTTTGTAGCGCCCAACTTTGCCAAGGCTGTAACGTCGGTTATTGAAAAAGAGGTTTTCCAGAAGCGCTTTGGCATTTTCCAAAATAGCTGGATCGCCGGGGCGCATTTTGTGGTAAATTTCAAGAAAAGCTTCATCAGCACTCTCGGTCGCATCTTTGATCAAAGTCGAGTTAATATAAGAGTGATCGGGGTTGCTATCAACATCGACAAACGTTTCTTTGATCTTTTCAGTATTGCCAACACCAATCGCCCTCAGCAACGTGGTTGCGGGAATACGCCGCTTACGATCAATCCGCACTGTCAAAACGCTGTTTTTGGCTGTTTCGAATTCAAGCCAACTTCCCCGTGTCGGTCGCAGTTCCGCTTTATAAAGGGCTCTCCCGGTAGCGGGGTCAATATCAGCAGAATAAAAAATCCCGGGACTACGGGTAAGTTGGTTGACTACTACTCTTTCCACTCCATTGATGATAAAAGTCCCCGCTGTGGTCATCAGAGGAATATCCCCCATGAAAACCTCTTGCTCCAAAGTCTCACCGGTCTCCTTGTTGAGCAACCTGGTCTTGACCCTCAATGGAGCAAAGTAAGTAACTCCCTTTTCAATTGCTTTTTCCGGAGCGTATTTTGGTTCTCCCAAGGAGTGTTCGAGAAGATAAAGGGCGAAATTTTTCCCAGTAAAATCTTCAATCGGACTGACTTCAGCCAAAAGGTCTTTGATTCCTTCTGCCAGTAGCCACTCATAAGATTTGATTTGAGGCTCTATTAAATTTGGTATGGGGTAATCGTAACCTGCTGTCCCGAATATGCGCCGGCTCATTAAATAAGGCCCTCTTTAGTTTTCCTTCCAATAAATACTAGAAAATAAAACACGAAGTGACACCCGTACTAGGTGTACGCTTCAAAAAATATTCAATTACACCGAAATAATACCCAAATAAACTTTCTCTGTCAAGAGATTAACTTACTGAATATATTTAGCCACATTTGCATTGTGTTCGTCAAGGGTTTTTGCAAAGTGAACCTTGCCGTCCTTGTCATGCAAATAAAAATAGTAATCAGTTTTGGTTGGATCCGCCACCTCCTTCAAAGCTTCAAGGCCGGGGTTACAAATGGGGCCGGGTGGCAACCCGGAAAATCGGCGGCTGTTGTAAGGGGTATTGATTTGTAAATCCTCTTCCGTAAGAAGCTTCTTCCACCAGGTTTTCTCAGCTGTTTGGTAACCTAACGCGTACTGGACGGTCGCGTCAGCCTCAAGAAGAAAACCCTGCCGCCAACGCTTCAAAAGAATACCGGCGATGATTCCTCTTTCGCTGCCAGAGCGGGATTCGCGCTCAACTATCGAAGCTAGATTTACCGCCTCATCAAGAGACAACCCGCTGGCAGCGATTTTTTCTTTAACTGCAGCATCCACTCGCTTGTCGAAATTTTGGCGTAGAATTGAAACTGCTTTTTCGGCGTTAGCATCAATTGGTAACAAATAGGTATCCGGAAACATGTAACCCTCTTTGGCTAAAGACAGAAAATCGGCTTCCTTAATTGGAAAATCTTTACTGAGCAAACTGGCAATCTCTTCGACCCTCAAGCCTTCTTGAATTGTTATCCATTTGTCGATTCGGCCGACCGCCAAGTTCTGTAAAATTTTTTCAATTGAAAGCCCTCTTTTGATCTTGAAAGTACCGGCTTGAATACTGGGTTTAAGATTGTTAAGGCGAATATAAATCCGAAAAGCCAGAGAATTCTTGATTAAACCATTTTTCGCCAGTTTATCAGCGATCTGACCCGTAGATTCTCCTTTTTGGATAACAACAGTTTTTTCCTCACCGGGTTTTGTTGGAGAGGTATTGATCTTGTACCAAAACAGCGCTCCGCCAACCAAGGCCAAAAAAATGACCAGGACAACAAACAATCCGGCTAACAAGCCTTTCAATTTTCTTTTGGGAACCGATTTAGATTGCAGGTTCGGCTCCTTTCAGATTGTCTAAATATTCTTGGAGCAGTATTGAAGCTACTATTGAATCTTCAGCAGCTTTTTTTCCTTGGCCCCTCTTTTGTCCCATCTTTGTAGTTAGGGTTTCGTCAACCCGAACAATCCTAACGTTGGATAATCTTTCTAAATCAAAGGCGAACTTTGCAGCTTTGATACTATCAGGGTGAGGGATTCCAAAGACGATTGTTTCGATTTTGTGCAGATCGATCAGAGACAAAATTTTTCTTTGGGCATCAAGAGGGTTTTTAACTATCAAAATGGGTAAAGGTTGGGCAAGTTCACCTTCGCTCAAAGACAGACCGATTTTTCTCAATCCGTAATCAATTGCCAAAAAATTCATTACTGGGATTTTTCCACTTTTACGTGAATTTTACTAGTTGAAAAGGGTAAAAAGCCAATTGCGGAATAAAAACTTGGTCTGAATTTGAGCGAGTAACTTTTGATTGCTTTCAAACCGTCAAGATATTCTTTAGCAGATCCAACTCTTTTGCCAGAGAGGTCTTTGCTGATTTTTTCCAAATTCACATCAGGAACCAAAACAGCATTGATTTTCCCTTGAATTCGCCAGTTGCTTTCAGTGGTCTTAGTCAGGAAACTAGCTGTGGCACTCGAGTCTTTTTCACTTACCTTGAAGCCTTCTGGAACGGCCATTGTCTTAGTTAAGATAGAAACAAGATCCGCAAATTTCAAAACCACTGCCTTGGCGGTAACTTCCAAACTCAAGGAAACTTCGGCTGCTTCCTGGCCAACGTCAACATCGTAAGTCTCTTTCGAGACCGTTACTTCAACTCCTGCCTCCGGTATGACCACATCTTTGTTTTGGGATTTGATCTCATCAGTTGCTTTTTTGGTCAACTGTGCCACCAGCTGGTCTTTCAGAGAATTTCGGTCTGCCTCGGAAACAATGGTGATTGTCTTGGTGCTGCCTCCTGAGAGGGCAGTATCGTTACGTGCGAATAGCTGGCTAGTGTTTGCGCTTCCAATCTTAAAATTTGTCCCTGCAGCCAAGTTACCTTCAGGTCCTGTTTTTGTTGCAGTTACGTTAACACCCACTTCCGTGTGATTTCCGAAACCAGCTGACGCAGAGGCAGTAACGTCGTTATCTAGCGTAAAAGTTATCCCTCCGCTTGTCGGAGTTATAACCGCCCCCTTAGAAAAAAATCTATCTGAGTCAAGATAGTTATTAATTGTAACTCGACCTTTGGCCGCTTCACCGACGTTCTTCTTGCCGGTCGCTTTGGCAGTTGCAAGATCATTCTTGGAAACTTCTTCAGTTGTAGCCGGAACGGTTTTTTTATTCGCATCAAGCTCAGCTCCAACTGAGGCAGTCAACTCACTACTGGCGCTTTTTGTTGAAGCTTCATAGAAAAGAGTGACATCGACCGAAGGCAAGACCCAAAGAAACAAAAAGAAAGCAAAGATTAATATTAGGGCTAAACCGCCAGCGGCCAAGTAAATTCTAGGGATCTTCTGCAAAAAGGCGAAGTTGGGTAAGCTAATTTTTGAAAAAGTTTTTTTATTGCTACCTTCGGCTACTGTGCTAACAATAGGTAAAGCTGCTTCAGCTGGCTCTTGGTGCGGCAAACTTGATACATCCTCACCCTCCACGAAACCGAGCTCATCTTTTGCAACTGCTGGGGCGGCTGAAGAAAAACTCACTTCTTTGCCAACGTCACTGGCAAAGCGCTTGATGATTTCTTTGTTAATCGAATTTGCCGCCAAGAGGGAGTCTGATGGTAAAGAAAGTTCCAAAGAAGATTCCGTGCTCGAGCGGATCTTCTCAAGAATGTCCGTTAATTTTGTCTTTTGGTCAAATTCGAGTTTCATCTTGCGTCTTCCAAGTATTCGTAAGCTAAGGCGGTCAAGCCGGTGTCGCTCGAGGCCACACCTTCAATTATTTCTTTGGTAGTGATTTCTGGAGCTTTTTCATAACCCAACCTTTCTTCCCAAGCAAAATTGTTGAGCTTCTCGACCGTGCCCTCAAGGTTCACACCGTCCTCGTCAGAATAAAGCCAGATGGTCTGTGGTCTTTTTTCTTTTTCTAGCAGGGAAACGATCGCTTCGATCCCAATCGAAATGTAATCAACCCCAGCTTCCCCAATATCAAAAGGGAGAATTTCGAAAATATGTCCTTCTGAAAGTAGGGCTCCTTCACTTTTTTCTTTACCAACGCGCAGCACCAAAGCATCATTGAGGTTTTGTTTGAGAAGAGCTCGACTCACTGCAAATGAGCTTGGCATGGCCCTCTCAGCCCGCAACTCTAGTTCATCAATTATTTTGTCAAACATAGCCAATTCTGACGGAGATTTCAAAGCAATGAAGCAGGCTAGAGCGGCTTTTTCACCTTTTAAACCAATTGGGTTGGTGATGCTCGCCTCATCAAGCTTTGCTGAAGCAACCACTGAGAAAAATGTTTTCAAATCCTCAGCTTTAACCGCGGAAGAGATTTGTTCCAAGACTTTGCCCACCTCACCCGCGTCAACTGGTTCTTTAGGCTTTGGCCTGTCATAACGAGCGACAGTAGTAGTGGTTCGTAGAACCCCATCGGTGACACCGAGGATTGCTTTCTTGGGAATTTTCTTGCTGATCGCCGCCAGCGCATCAACTGCTTCTAGGGTGGCATTAAAAATATTTTCGTAGGAGGAGAACTCTTTTCGCCCAACCGAAACCAAATGAGGGTGGGTCTCGCCGCCCCTATAGATTGCCGCGCTGACTCTACCCAAACCAATCTCAATGACAAGGAATTCCTTGCCTTTCTTTCTCCGGTTGGGAATTAGTTTTCCAAATAGGCTCATGACAGTGAGGATATTTTACCAGATTAATTAACTTAATACAGCGCGGATTCGGCGTTGGCCGGCTGCTAGAGCTTCTTCTTTGACAATTTTGAACTTCCCCACTTGGGAAGTGTGTTCTACATGCGGACCGCCACAGTATTCAGTCGAATAGTCACCAATTTCGTAAATACTCACTTTGTCACCATACTTTTCCTTAAACAACCCAATTGCTCCTTTTTTGTCCGCTTCCTCTTGGCTCATTAATTCTTTTTTAACCTGAAGGTTGTCATGAATTTTCTGGTTAACAATTTCCTCAACTTTCTTCACTTGTCCCTCAGTCATCTTCTCTGGGTAAGAAAAGTCGAAGCGAATTCTCTCAGGAGTGATATTGCTGCCAGTCTGGTGGACGTGATCCCCAAGTACATCTCGCAACGCTTGATGGAGAAGATGAGTAGCTGTATGGCCTCTTACAGTAATATCCGAGTGGTCTGCCAGTCCCCCAGCAAATTTCTTTTCCATCCCCGCCCTAGAAACCTCTTGATGTTTAGCAAATTCCTCTTCGAAACCTTTCTCGTCAATTGTTACTCCCTCAAAATCAGCAAAATCCTTTATTATGTCTTTTGTTAGGCCATGCGTAGCATGTAAATAAAAAAGTTCCTTGCCAGGAATTACTTGTGGATTTTTAGTTTTTATTCTTTCAAACTCTTTAAAAGCTCTCTCCAGAGCTCCATGGAAATTAACAATTTCTTTCAATAAAGCTCTGTTAATTTCTTCTTTCTTCTTCGCTATTTCTGGGTAGAAATCTTTATAAACTTCTGCATAAATATTCAAAATGTCAGTGAAAGGAAAGCTAGCAATATCTAAACCATAAGAAGCTTTTGCTTCAGCACGTCTTATTAATCTTCTTAAAACATAACCCTGATCCTTATTGGAAGGCTCTAAATCTTCAGCCAAAATAAATATTGCGGCTTTCATATGATCAGCAATGATTCGTGCATCTCTCTGATTAAACCTCTTAGATTTTTCTTTAAGGAGTTTAATTACCCCAGCAAAAAGTTCAGTCTCGTAAATATTGCTTTTGCCCTGCAGAACTGCTGTAGTTCTCTCAATCCCCATCCCCGTATCAACGTTTTTTTGTTTCAAGGGTTTATACGTGCCGTCCTTCTGCCGGTCGTACTCCATGAAAACATCATTCCAGATTTCGGAAAAGCGTCCACAGCTATCTCCCGGCTGACAATCCGCTCCGTGAGACTTTCCAGTAGTATCAACAAACATTTCTGTATCCGGACCGCACGGTCCAGTCTCGCCGACCGGTCCCCACCAATTGTCTTTCTTTGGTAGAGTAATGATCCTTTCGTCGGGAATTCCAAGGCTTTTCCAGATTTCAACCGACTCTTCGTCTTTTGGTGCATCTTCGTCACCTTCAAAAACTGTTACCCACAATTTTTCGGAAGGAATTTTCAACTCTTGAGTAATAAATTCGTAAGACCAGCTGATCGCTTCTTTCTTTCCGTAGTCTCCGAGTGACCAATTGCCCAGCATTTCGAAAAAAGTATTGTGCCAGTTGTCCCCAACCTCTTCGATATCATCAGTCCGCAGACACTTTTGTACGTTAACCAGGCGCTGACCAGCCGGATGCTCTAAACCCAAGAGAAATGGCACCAACGGATGAATGCCGGCAGTAGTAAAAAGAGCAGTGGGATCATTCTCCGGCACCAGCGGCGCCGAAGGAATTACTTTGTGCCCCTTACCTTCAAAA
>Ga0155606_138_pt1 | contig 15017 bp, 13 predicted proteins | sample RifCSPhighO2_12_FD_107263 | JGI IMG/M metagenome (GOLD analysis project Ga0155606, IMG submission 107263) | Candidatus Woykebacteria bacterium RIFCSPHIGHO2_12_FULL_45_10
TGGTACTGGAGAACTCTTACTCGGAATCGTTAATATCTTCGGCACCCTCAATGGAAATATCATCGTCAACCCGCCAACTGGTGGGGCAGTACCAGTGCTTTCACCGGAAAGCCTGAACGCAGCCAACGCACTCACTGGCGCCCTTTCGGAGAATAACGCGAATCTCACCAATAACAACGCTCTGAATATAGGAGTCAACAGTACCGCTGATGTTCTCAATGGCATCAGCCTCAATGCCAATACTGGTAGCAATGATGCCAGCCTCAATACTGGAAGTTCCAACGTGCAAACCGGTGATATCAAAGCTCAGCTCAAAACAACCAACATTGCCAACACCACCACAGTCGGCGGTGACGGTACTCTCTGGTTGGTTCTGGTTAACAATATGGGTACTTGGACTGGTCAGCTCATGGGCCTCAATGCTGATGGTGTGGCTTCACCCTTCTTTACCTTCACAGTTGGTCCTGACGGCTCTCTCATGGCCGTCAACAACCAAACTGGTGCTGATTCCACCAACAACGCCACCATTACGAACAACAACAATTCCACTGTTAACGTTACTAACAACGGGACTGTGAATAACAACATTGTCATCAACGCCGACACTGGTCACAATGACGCCAGTCGCAACACTGGAGATGCTTCAATTACAACTGGAAATGTTAACCTAGCGGCCAACGTCATGAATATCCTCAACAATACTTTCATCGGCTCGCGTATGGTCGTCACTATCGTCAATGTCTTCGGAAACTTTTTTGGCAACGTCCAGACACCTGGAAGCGGACTTGGTAGTGCTAGCAATTTAGCCTTAACCAGCTCCTCCGGAACAAGCGGTCCAACCGGCAGTAATAACAATAGTAATCAATCTCTTTCACCAAACCATACCCTTAATAGCAGTGGTGGCTCTAACGGCTCAAATTCAACTGGGAACAACGCTTCTCAGACCGTCGCTCAACAAAAATCTCTAGTCCTAGCCGCCAATGACTTCGGAACTCCAAAAATCACCAAAGTCGTCAACCAAGCTAGTGGCGGACTCAATCTTCGCAACATACTATTTAGTTTGATTATAACTGCTGCCTGCCTCCAACTGCTCTTGAAATTGGGTAGAAGGGGGTGGTTAACACGAAAAGCTTAGTCAAAACACTGATCGTTTCAACCTCTATTTCGTCTTTACTGATCGCCACGACACCTTTGGCTCTGGCTGATTCAGCTGGCAACAGCACAACCGGTGCTGATTCAACTAATATCGCCAAGACGGAAACAAGTAACGACACAGATATTTCTCAAACAAGCATTGCTAACATCACCAACACCTTCAATATCACCGCAAACACGGGTGGCAATGAGGCCAACAAAAATACTGGCGATGCCAACATTACTACTGGGAACATTACTGGCAGTTTGACGATCAACAACGATGTCAATTCAAACTCGATCTCTCCAAGCGTTCTTTGCTGCGGCAATACTGATCCATCTTCGTCCAGCAATTCAAAAACAGGTGGGGATTCAAAGAATATCAGCAAAGTCGAGATTGAGAACAACCTGACCATCAACCAAAAGTCATACATGCGAATCAGCAACGGAGTCAACGTTGATCTGAACACTGGCAACAACGAGGCGAACAAGAACACAGGGGACGCCAACATCAACACCGGCGACATCACTTTCGCGATCAACATTGGCAACAACGGCAACACCAACACGGTTGGCAATCCGCCGTCCAATCCAGGTTCCAACCCACCACCACCAGGATCCACGAGAAACCCTCCAGGAACTGTTCTAGCAGCCACAGGAGGACTTCCAGTGACTGGTGGCAGCTTGCCATTTGCTCCAATCGCAGTTCTGATCATTCTTGGTATCCTGCTACGTAGCTACGAACGAGAGTGGCGCGAACGCGCACTTCTGGAAAATTAGTACCCCAAAGAATTGGGATAACCTGCCCCTAATTTCTTCCTCACAAAAAAACTTATAACCTACAACCTATTACTTAAAACTTATTTACTTGAATAAACCGACCTACTGTGCTAAACTTCGCACCTAGAAAGGAGTCTGCGGCCGTGAGATCAGCAACGAAAAATAAAAAGAAGAAACTCGTTAAAGTCCGATTGACAACCTTTGGTCCCGGCCTTGACGAAGTCCGAGAAGAGCGAACTTACCGTCGACTAGTGAAAGCTCCGGTGGGTGCCGCTCTGACTTTTCTTTCCGACTACGTTGCTCAGAGATCACGTCGTGGGAGTTCCTGGCGACGCTGGGAACCACCGGTTTACTTACAAAGAAAGGCTAACTGCAATGGGGACCGGGAAATCAGGAACCCCTCCGTCGTTCTAAATACCGGCGACACCCTGAACATCATTGTCTTGAGGAGAACAAGAAACCCAAATGGAAGTAGATCCGGGCGTCGAAAGCCCTAGAAAGGAGTGTTGTGATCATCCACTCTATCCGAACTTGGTTACAGCAACTGGAGGAAGGGACTGGACAAGCTCTGGCGGAGTACGGCCTGATCATGAGCGTCATCGCGATTTCGGCCGTGGGTATGGCCATCATCGCCTTCCGCAGTGAAATCGTGGACCTTTTTCGCTAGGCCCCGCAGTGCCAAACCAAATAGCGAAGAGCTGGCAAACCTTGGGATCCAAACCAAGAGAGGCCAGCTTTTGCATTCATAACACAAACTATTTTTAAAAAAACCTAGGCTAAATTTAGCAATTTTGCTTGATATGCCAACCTTTTTTCGCGATTCTATTTTCAGTACTGAGGTAGTGGCAGGGTAGGAGTAACAAATCTAAAAACCATTATTTCTTTCTGTATCAATCAATACTGTGATTTTTGACATCTTAACGGCGCAAAATTTCTGACAAAGAAACGCCAGGGGAATTCAGAGTGATTTTTGTTGTGCAAAATCTGGTACTAAACCAAGGCAGTAGGGTGGAAAAATAAAAATACATCGCAGTGGGGAGCTCTGCTCCATGTCGCATAAGATACATTGTGCGACGTAACTACATTTGAGTCTCAGCCTGACTTACAAGCGAGAGGGGTTTCCAAGAGTAGTGATCAGAAAACAAATCTAGAAAATCTTTTCATCTCACACTTCTTTTAGTTTACTAATAATTATTTTTCATAACTTGCCAGACAACTACTTACACCAGCCAAATAGCAAAAATCGGTTCTAGGCCTTCCTAGCGCCTTATTAGATTACAGTTTAAAACAAGCAAGGTGCTACAAACCAGACCTTTATCTTAGTGAGGCGAAAATAGCTTGACCTACAGGAAGAATTTAATTGTTTCGTGGCTAATCTAAAATCCTTTAGACACATCTTCGAGGCTAGAAGAGTGCTTAGCACTCTCCCAACGAGGCCGACAACCGAAGGTTCATTCGGGTTTTTTTGGTTTTATCCACAAATTTGTTGTTTGACAAAGACCCTATAGTTTTAAGACTTTCCACACGTGGAAAGTAACTGTATCACACTATATCAGTATGTCGGGTTAAAATAATGTACTCTTCCCTCCCCTTTGGCGGGGGACGCAAAATCTTCCCTACCCTGCCCCACAATTATTTTAAACTTAAATTCTACCCACCCCAACTTGTTGTTGCGGAAAGTAACAAAAAAACAGCCAGGGCTACAAAAAGGTATTCTCCGACCGAACGGTTCGTCAAATCCTCCTTGATCAAATGCTGGATGATGCCAAGAAGAACGTAGATCATCGCTGCTAGAGCCAGACCAAGCTTTGCCGGCGGCAGGGGCCAAAAGGTGAGGATCCAGGCGAATTCTGCAAGAAGCAAGGCTGCAACCAAAGAATCCCGCAGCAAACTTCTGATATCAGTCTCCTCAAGCTTAATCTGCCAAAATGCTTGGGCTAAGAGGAAAAAGCCGGTCGCAAAAGTCGCAATTGTGAACAAATATCCGTCTATTCCCAGACTAAAAAGCAGAGAGAAAACTGCAAATGAGACAAATAGTGTAGTCAGATAACCTACGGTATTGGCCGCTCGAAGCAGTGGAATGTTGCGTTCAGCTGAAACATTAAAGATATTTTCAGCCAGTAGTATTGTGTAATAAACTAACCCGAAAGTCACCGACAAAAGGGCTCGGAGAAGCGGACTGGGATCAAATTCAAAAATGAACAAACCAAAACTTGCTGTCAACACTACCGGTAAAACAAACAATGTGACAAATTCCAGTCCAGAAACATCCAGAAAAATCGACCAGGCACTCAAGACATAACTTAGGGTAATCAACCCAACCAGTGAATAAACTTTGTATTGAGGTTGCATTCCGGGCAGAAGAAAAAGTCCGACTACGAGGAAAACGGTACTGATGGCAATCTTGGCTCTTTTGGTTAGATTAGGCATTTGCCCTGCCCTTAAAATAGTGGCAGATAGCAATCGCTAGTGCGTCATAGGCATCATCCCGAAAACGGAAAACATCTTTCCCAACTTGGCTCTTGGCTACCGGCAACTTACGGACACGAAGATGACGCAAGACTGCTTTTTGGACTTGATCTTTGTCAGCTCTTCCATGACCTGCAACAATCAGTTTTACAGTGAGACCGGTGTACTCAAAAATTGGTAAGTGCTTTTCTGCCGCCGCCAAAAGTATTGCCCCCCTTGCCTGCCCAACTGCAATTGCGGTCCGCGAATTTACTCCAAAAAAGATTTGCTCTACTGCCATCACGTCTGGTTTGTACTCTGCAATTACTCGCGCAATTCCCTCTCTTATAGACAGAAGTCGGTATTGCATTTCTCTACCCTTGTCGGTCAAAATACAACCATAGCTACGGGCAATTAATTTTGTTTTTCCAGAGGATTCATCAACGTTGATAATACCCCACCCTGTCGTTGCTGTTCCTGGATCAATACCAACAATAATCATAAGTTATTTTTCCAAAACAACAGTATAAATTGAACCTATAAAGGTATATTTATACTAAATAATTTTCTCCATGATATCAGTCGGGATATCAAAATTTGAGTAAACTTTTTGGACATCATCCAAGTCCTCCAATTTGTTTATTAATGACAGAACTGAGTTAGCAACGTAGTCATCAACAATCTCCACTTGAGTTATTGACCCCTTGGTGATATCCCACCCAACAATTTCGAGTCCCGTCGCAGAAAGCTTTCTCTTAACTTCTTCAAGTTTCTCGGGGTTTGTGTAAACTGTGACAACCTCACCTCTCTCCTCAACATCATCGGCCCCAGCATCAGCCGCAATCACCAACACCTCATCGCTAGTTTTGCCTGTTACGTCAATTGCTACCAGTGCTTTAAATAAATAAGCGACACTACCAGGACCAGCAAGAGTCCCCCCTGCTCTTTCAAAGATAGATCGGACATCAGAAGCGGTTCGCATTTTGTTGTCAGTGACAGACTCGACTAGTATTGCCACACCTGCTGGACCGTAGCCTTCATAAATTACCTCAAGTAGTTCTTTCTCCCCTGCTGCACGGGTTCCCCGTGCAATCGCCCGTTCGATATTTTCTTTGGGCATGTTGACAGCACGAGCGGCCTCGATTGCCAGCCGCAATTTAAAGTTAGTTTCCGCTCTACCCCCACCTTCCCGAACGGCTATAGTAATAGCATTAGCAGCTTTGGTAAAAGCCTGTCCCCGTTTGGCGTCATTGGCCCCTTTCTGTCTCTTGATAGTACTCCACTTACTGTGTCCTGACATGGCTTTGATTTTACCACAAATGAGGTTAAAACGAGTGAAGCCAGACGGTGTGTCGGTATTAACCGAGTCGTCTGGCTTCCCCTCTTTCCCATCCCCTCTGCGTACTTGGCTAGGGCATTCTAGAGCGCAGTCGCAGGGCTCCGTAGCCGGCCAGTGCCGCCAGACCCAATCCACCAAGTCCTATGATCAGCCAGCCGAAACTGCTACCCTCACGAGCGGTTGAGCCTCCGTCACCCGCTGTGGCTGTCGACAGACCGATGAGAACGATTCCTGCCGCTACCGCCACAATGAACAGGATCGCCGCCACCCATGCTATTAGGAAACCCTTCATGGAACGCTCTCCTCCTTTCTGTTGGATTTTTTGACTTTGGGTGCAAGAGCATTTTAACAAGAAAAAGCAAATTTGTCAGTAAACCGACGATTTTTGTCAAGGTCTTGACAAAGTATCAGCTTTTCTTCCTATACTTAGAAAGTTATGAACGAAGCTGAACTTGATCCGAGAAACGAAAAAGCGATCGCTGCCGCCTTGGCAGCCAAATGGGAAGAAGCAGTAAAACTAAATTTGGAGATTCTTAAGGATTTCCCGGACAATACTGACGCCCTAAATCGCGCGGGTCGGGCCTATTCTGAGATTGGGAATATAAATAAAGCAAAATCTAGCTTTCAGAAAGTTCTTGATCTTGATCCCTACAACAGCATTGCTACCAACAATCTAAAAAGACTGTCTAGCTTAAGCAGTGCTGAAGCCAAAAAGACTTCTGGTGCGGCAGTCAACCCTGACATCTTTCTTGAAGAACCAGGGAAAACCAAGGTGATTGAACTTGAGGATCTGGCGATGAATACTCTAGTAGCAACCTTGCGAACTGGTGATCCGGTCAAGCTCTCAACCACAAAAGCTGATGTCTCAATCATATCGCAAGCCGGAAAACGTATTGGCAAGCTTCCAGCGGTCTGGGGAAAACAAATTTCCGAGGCAACTCGCGCCGGAAGTGAATTCTCGGCGGTTGTCAAAGCAGTAACTATCAATAAAGAGCCACAAGTTTCAATCCTCATCAGAGAAGAAAAAAGGAGCCCACGCTTGCCTCAAGCTATTTTTCAGACTGAAAACTCCAACTTTACCCCTTACATTCGTGAAGAAGCCCTGGGATTGCTCGCCAATCAAAGCCCAGTGCAAACAGACACAGAGGAAGGTGGGACTGAAGAAATTGAAATCAAAGATCTATCGTCCAACACCACTACATCCAGTTTGGAAGAATTCCAAACCAGGGAACTTGGCGCGAGCGACGCCTATGATGAAGAGAGCAACAGCTAAGTAAGCTCGTCCTCCTCTGAGGAGGCTACTTTGGCCGGATTTATCACTTTCTCAGGTTCTACTTTCTCCTGTCTCTTAGTCTCAGTACTCGTAGCTGGTTTTTCCGGCTCTTTCTTCTCTGGGGTCTCTTGAAACACTTTTTTGGCTGGCTCTTTTTTGATAGCAGGCTTTTTCTCTATCAACTTCTCAACTTTTGCCTCTTTTGCTTCTGGCTTTGGCTCTTCCTGCTGCTCGATCGAAGATTCTTCCTTAGCTTTTTTAGCTACAGATTCAATCGCTCCAAAGCTAGAGGACAAGTTAGCCGCCGGAAGATGCAACGTCACTTCATCACCAACATCCCCTCCGAAATGAACCACTGCCTCATGTAGAACTTTGTAAGACCCCTCCGGGGTAACTGCTTTCCATTTTCCATCCTTCTTGGCGAGAATTCCATCGGTCCGGTGGCGTTTCACATGCTCAATCTGTTTAAACCTTTTCTGGCCTGCCTCTTCGACCAATTTCAATCTGTCACCAACCACAAGCAGACTTTTTGAGGCATAATTTGCCGGAACCGGATATTTCTCGCCGCCATCAGTAACCATCTGTTCACCGTCAAAAGTTCCGGTAATGCCTTCTGGTTCTTTTTTGCTCATTGGGGCACTAGCAGCCCTCCCCGCTCCTCCACTTTCTAAGTCGCCAAGCAATTGTTTTACCATTTTAAGACTCGATTCAGCTGCCCCAATTGCCTGCCTCAATGATTCAATCTTGTTGTTATCTAACAATGCCGTTACCTCCTTTTTTATTAATTATTTTACAAAAATATCGCCTTTTGTTTCCGGCGCTTGTTCTCCAGCCGAAACAGGAAAACGGAAAATTTCTACCTCTCCGGTTTCGGCAGTTCCCGCTTGCGGCGCGTCAATTCCGACTGTTTCGTGTGTGAAAGGCTTTGGTGCGAGTTGTTGATTTATATTTTGCGCTTCTGTTTTCCCTATTTCGGAAGGGTTTGTTACTACTGGCAAATTGGGTGGGGGTTCGACGATTTGGCGGGGTGTTGGCGCAACCTGCTCCTCTGACCCCCCAACAGGCTCAGATGCGACCACACCTTCAATTGGAACATCGGAAACAATGTGGTCTTGTTTGTCCTCCTCAATTGCCCAAGCTGGTGGCAAGGGTGCTTGGCCAGGTCTAAACTTAGTTTCAGTCCATTTTTTAATCATTTTTTCTACTCTTTCGACCGGACGGGCGTATTTTTGTCTCGAAATTTGAACCGCTCGCTCGTGCAAATTGGTTTCGTCCTGATACGGCGCCAGCGAACGGGCTGAGAAAGATTTTGAAGCCACATCATCGATTTGGAGTTTCAGATACATTTCGTAGCGCCCCAAATTAATAAGATCTGCTTCCAAAAAGGTTGGGGTGAATTCTCGCTCTAGAAATCTCGCGTCCTGAGGACCAACCCCAAAGCAAATTAACGTACCCACGTTTCCAAAAATTGCATCCCGTACTGTTTCCGGCATTTGTTCAATATACTGGTGAGTAACAGTGAGGTCCAGGCGGTACTTTCTCGCCTCTGAAAGTACTACCGCAAAGCTGTCAGTAGCGAAGCTTTGAAATTCATCTGCATAAAGAAAGAAATCCCTTCTCTGCTCTTCAGGAATATCAACACGACGCATCGCCGCAAATTGCAACTGCGAAACGATCATTGCTCCCAAAAGTGAAGTGTTGTTGGCGCCGATTCGGCCGGTCGCCAAGTTGACGAAGAAAAGCTTGCCACTATTGATGACCTCGTCAACCTTGATCGTACTCTTGGCTTGGCCAACAATATTCCGAATCAGCTCAGAATTTAAAAACTGCCCGACTTTGTTTTGAATTGGACTGATAGCTTCAGTAATCAGTCTTTCGTTCTGTTCCATTCTGGCAAATTCTAGATTCCAGAAATTCTTCATCTGGGGGTCATTGATTCTTTCAACGATAAATTTTCGATAGTCTTTATCAGTCAACAATCTAGTAATTGACAAAAGCGAAGTATTTGGTACCTCGAGAAGGGTCAAAATACAATTTTTTAAGATATATTCCAACCGTGGACCCCAGCTGTCAGCGAAATATTTCTTGAAGACGTCGACCAAAGCATCGCCAGTGAGAGTACGCTGGCGTGGGTCAACCATTTCCAACATGTTGAGTGAAACTGGGTAATCAGCATCGGCGGGGTTGAAAATGACAACATCATCCAAACGGTTCTCTGGGACAAATTCCAGTAGCTCATCGATCAATTGCCCGTGCGGGTCAAGGACAGCGACACCCTCACCAGCGCGCATATCCTGAATGATCATGTTTTGAATCAGCGTCGATTTCCCTACCCCAGTCTTTCCAATGATATACATGTGCTTGCGTCGGTCAGATTTTTTAATACCGAAGCGAACTTGGGTGTCACGATATACCGTCTCACCGATGATATTGGTATTCTCGCTCACCAAATTCAGTGGTGGCTCCCCTTTCTTGGCGTGCGTCCAGGAAATTGTCGGTGTCTCGACTGAGACATTGGGCAGGTGGAAAATACTGGCCAACTCTTCAATATCCAGAATAAAGTTTCCGGCTTCATTTTCCGGAAAGTTACGGCTCTGGTAGGCAGCTACAATTGCACTAGAACCAGGGCTTTCTGGGTCAGCTACGAAGCCATTTAAATTGGCAGTAGTAAATTGTTTGAAGCTAGCGAGTATTGACGCTAGTTTTTGTTTGGCAACCCCTTCATTGATACCGACTCCTACGAGACGAATCTTGGTCTCAAAGCCGATTTTGGAAAGTTTGTTCTCAATCATTTTCAGCTCAAGTTCTTGTCCAGCTGAAAGCCTTGGAGGAGGTGGAGTCCGAACTGGAGCTCCAGGTAATGGTGGTGGTGTTGGCCCTTTCATCATGTAAGGCATGATGTTGGCGCCAACCGAAATTACGTGTTTGCCGACATCAATGATAATATCCTGAGGATTGAGACTGACCGGTTCAATGCCCTCGCGGATCATTTTGACATAGTCATGCCCGCGTGCTTGCCAGAAGTCTTCAACCGGTCGTACCAGAATCTGTACCCAAACTTGTTCACCAGGACTCATACCACTAAGAGCACTGGTGATTGCTGCCAGTGGGTCCACCTCAAAATCGCGGAAGGTCTTAATTGGAAAAATGAAATCTTTGGCTAGGGTAACCTCAGCCGCAGCAACAAAAGAGTTATCCCCGATGCTTTTGCTATAATCAACCGCTTCCCGAATTTCCGCAGTTGGATATTGAGCATAGATCTGGCTTTCTACAAAATTTTTAAATTGAGTCGGTGTATAAACGTAGAAACGAATTCCTTCATTGGTTGAAGCAATCTCGAGGGAAGTATGCTCACTTGTTTCCGGGGTAAAACGCAAGAGTCCGTGAAGAGAGGCGAACATTTGCTCGGCTGCAACTGGCAGTTTCTCATTTTCGCGGGGCAGTTGAATTGAAAGTAAAACACCACTTTGTATTGTGGCTTTACGTTCGCCGATCTCAAGTCTCCTGGCTGCTCTCCAAGCTAAAAAGAACGAGATCGCAAGGATAATTATTAAAAATAAAAAGAAGTTCATGTTTTCTCTCTTTGACTCCCCTCTTATTCTTCTAATGCATTCTAGCCCAATTTAGCCTCTTAGTCAACCAAAACCCTTTTAAAACGACAAAGCTCCCCGAAGGGAGCTCTGTCACCAGGAGAGGCTATTTTGGCCTCTCCACGGAAGAAAGGAGAGAGATCTTCATAAGAATAGCATATTTTGGGCAAAAAGTCAACTCCTTAAGTTAATTTAAGTCGAGTTTTTTGACTAAATCAGCACCAAGGATTATTACCACATCAGCTGCCGGCTCCCCTTTTTCCCTCTCTACTTTGGTATCAAGAAACCTGGAAATCTTGGTAGCAAGTTTTTTCTTGTCTGTTGACACTTTTATAATAGTTGCAGAGCTTTTTTGGGAATCTACACCAACAACCCTGCCTCCAAGGTTAGTTACCAGTCTTTTGAAAAGCGCGCCAGCTCCAGGAACTTGGCTTCCGTTGATTATTTTTACACTGGCAGCTTCATCTGCAACCTCTGAATCAATAAAAATTGGCTTAGTCTGATTGGTCAATTTTTCGTTGTCAAAGCTGCTGCCGGTAACACTCTCACCCAGATCAACAAAATTGAGTGCCTCGGTACTAACTGCCTTGAAACTTCTAAAAACATTGAACAAATCGCCAAGCGTCAAATTGGTTTTCAAATGCCCATCAAGCCAGGATTTCTGAGCGGAAAGAGTCAGAAAAAAACCCAAGGAGAGAACACTTTTCCTTGCTGAAAGGATGCTCTCCTGCGAAAATCTAGAAGAATCAGAAAAAGCCACATAACCCTCGAGCGGGCTGCCCACTAAAGTCGCCACCTCCCAAAAAGCCCGGTCAAAATCTTCTTGAATCAACTCTCTTAAGGACAACTTTCTGTCAAGCTTGGTTGTGATCGGTATCTCGGTGGGAATGATCACAAAGCTAATCTGCTTACCAGAGGCTTCATAAGTGGCCACCCAAGCCTGTTCCAACCGCCCTTCCCGGTCGTAATTCAACAAAAGTAAACTCGCCCTTGAGGACAGGTCCAATTTTTTTGAATTGGCAAAACCCTTGCCATAAGTTTCAAACGGCCTCTGAATTTTTTTTATTAGAGGCGGGATTTGCACAAACAAATTGCCGACGAAAAATAGAAAAACTATCAGCAGAAAAAGTCTAATGAATTTTCCCCAAGCCCTTTTTTCGGAAGCTTTTTTAGTCCTTAAATTCTCAATAGATAAATCGATCTTGGCCATAATAGAGACATTTAGTTTAACAGAAAAGTAGGTTTCCTGCTTTAGCGGTTGACAGCCCTTCTCTCGGCACTTAACATGGAGATTAATGCTCTTCGGAAAAAAATTCTTTTACAAAACCAGCATTGACCCGGTTAGCAAAAAGCCCCTTTTCAAGCCGGATCCAATCAAAATCGGTCTTGCCGCACTCGTAGCAACACTTGCACTAGTAATCTTGCTTGGTTTGGTAATTATAACCGCCAGGCTTTTGCAAAAACCTACTCCCCCAACCATTTCAGAGACTGATTCCCAGACAGCAATTAAACTAGAAAGAGAACGTCTCCAACAAGCTTCTGCTGCTGCTGCTGCGGCCAAGCAACCAGTCGCCAAACTTACTAAAGCCTACGAAGATATTGTCGGCTCGAAAGATTTTCTCCGCGATATCTCCTTCAAAGACGGGGTCGGAACAATCCAATATATCGTCAACTCCAAGGACTACACAACCATCCTGCTCACTGGCTATCAAAATTTTGCCGATTTTTCTTCGAGCGTCTTTACCGCTATTGCTGAGCTCGGCAAACTACATGTAGTCATTTACGCTACTGGATTTGTTGATACCCAAGGACAAGCCAATACACCAGCCATGACTCTTGAAATATCGAGAAAGAAAAATGAACAGATTAATTGGCAAAACAACAAATACCGTTATGAGACTTACCAAACCAATCTTGACGTTAACAGTATCAATCCAGCTATGAAAAAAGAGTATGATGATCTGGTCAAAAAGAACTAAAAATAAGCACCACGATCTTTGAGTCTATCACCAAGCGCTTCAGTTTGTTCTGCTTTGAGTTCTCCCTTAAGTAGTTCATCTAGATGCTCCCTGCTTAGCAAGTTGGAAATAAATTTGCTACTGATCACCCTAGGAATGATCACATAAGAGGCTCCACGGCGGTAAAATTCTAAAGCTCCAATCTCCGTCGGAGCAGTAACTACGATGGGGATCTTACGCTCCAAGTGCGACAAATATTCCAGCAATTCGGTCGTGTCTTCAGGGTCAAACATTGTCGAAATAATTAATTTGGCTTTGCTTAAATCAGCGCTTTCCAATATCTCTGGGTCGGTAATATCACCAAAAAGTACACTTACCCCATCCTCTCTCAGCTCCCGGACTACTTTGGGATTAAAATCAATTACTAGAACCTTTTCATCTTTTCTTTTGAGGGATTTCAAGATATCCCAACCAAGCCTGCCTGCCCCAATCAAAATAAAATGATCCGCGAGTTCCTGCCTTTCCCCAAAGGTTTCTACTTTCTTCTTTGGTTCAAAAAAATCTAAATAGCTTGACAGGCGGCGGTACAACCTAGTCCCATTGGTCAAAGCATAACTGCTGGCGGCGATTGTCAACAAGCTTGTCGTGGTCACAATCGCCGCAACCCGATCATCAATATGGCCCATCTTTTGTCCTAAGAAAAGAATGATGAGGGAAAACTCACTTACCTGAGCAATAGAAATTCCCACCATGAAACTGGTCCGTTTGCGAAAACCTTCTCTAGACAAAAGAAACAAGCTTGAAAGTGGCTTTAAGAACAAAACCAAGAGCGCCAAAACCAAGCTGGGAAGAATTATTTGCGGCAATTGCCCCAAGGGGATTCTCGCTCCAATGAGAATAAAAAAGATCAGGATGAAAAAATCCCGCAAGGGACGGATCCGGGCAGCAATTTGATGCTCCTCCGGAAGGTTGGCCAAACCAATACCCGCTAAAAAAGCTCCAATTTCAATTGAGAAACCAGCAAAACTTGCTGCCGCAGCAACGATGAAAAGCCAGGCCAAACTACCGACAAAAAGCAGTTCCAAGCTTCGGGCAATACGCTCAAAAACGTAAGGCAAAAGTGTTTTGTTTAGGTAGTAACCAACCGCCAAAAGAATAGAGCCGACTATGACCGTAATGGCAAGCTTTTCCAGCGAGACTTTACCGTCTCCAAAGCCAGCGATCAAAATCAAGGCAAAAATAGCCAGTATATCTTGCAGAAGAAGGATTGCGACAGTTAATTGACCATAAAGTGAGTCAAAATCTCTTTTTTCGGTCAGCAATTTTACCGCCACAATCGTGCTCGAAAAAGCCAGTGCTACTCCAATGTAAAGCGCGGCAACACTACCAAAACCCAGCAGTTTGGCTACCAAGACTCCTGCTAATAGGACAAGAATGATCTGTTTAAACCCAGTTGTGAGTGCGCTTCGTCCAAATTGGCGCAGATCGTTCAATTTAATGTCCAGCCCAACCAGGAAAAGAACGAAAGAAAGTCCTAGATCCCGCAAAAGATTGAAGGTTTCGACACTACCGCCGTCATGAAAAATAATTGGTCCCGCTAAAATGCCAGCCAAAATATAGGCAATAAAAATCGGTTGCTTGAGAAAGATCGCCCAGGCTCCAAGAAAGGCAGCTAGTGTAATCACCACCCCAACCAAAAGAAAAGCAGAAGAAGTTTCCATTAATTATTTTAATGATAGCTTATCCAGATAGGCTTGCAAAGCTGGCGGCAACGGGCTTTCGAAATTTAAGGGTTTCCCAGTTGTGGGGTGCAGAAAGCTTAAGGCTGCGGCGTGGAGAAAGGGACGGTTCAAGGCAGTTTTGCCTCCGTAGAGTTTGTCCCCGACAATCGGTTTACCAATCGAAGATAGATGGACACGGATCTGATGAGTCCGGCCGGTTCTAGGATAAACTTCAAGCAAACTTGCTCCTGGGTACCTCTGGAACAAACGATACTCAGTTTCAGCTTCCCTTCCATCTTCGCGGACAGCAAATTTCTGAAATGACCGGCTGTCTCGCCCAATTTTTCCCTTGATAGTGCCAAATGGTTTAACGAGCTCCCCGCTCACCAAGGCCAGATATTTCTTTTTCACCATTCGCCGGCTAAATTGTTTTTTCAGCTTCTCAGCTGCCGGTGGGTTCTTTGCAATTACCAAGAGTCCTGAGGTGCCTTTATCCAAACGATGAACTACTCCCGGCCGGCTATCCTCGGTGAAATCTTTATCAAAACCCTTGAGATGATCAAGCAACCAATTCACCACCGTACCGCTGCTATGATCGTTAGTTGGATGCACCACCACTCCGGCAGGCTTGTCAATCACGATCAAGTCATCATCTTCATAAAGCACCTTGAGCGAAAGTTTTTCTGCTTTTATCTGGACAGCCTTTGGGCTAGGAAGCTCTAGGGTGATGAGATCACCGGAGGCAATTTTGTAATTTGAGGTAGCAGCCTCCCC
>Ga0155606_139_pt1 | contig 14853 bp, 11 predicted proteins | sample RifCSPhighO2_12_FD_107263 | JGI IMG/M metagenome (GOLD analysis project Ga0155606, IMG submission 107263) | Candidatus Woykebacteria bacterium RIFCSPHIGHO2_12_FULL_45_10
ACCTCTGCCTCGCGTCAGCAAGTTGATCGCGCAATCCGTAAAGACCGTCTAGATTGCCTCCTTCTCTGGCCTTTATAAGCAGCTTACCGAGACCGGAACGAAGCTTTTTGGCTTCTGTCTCAGCCAGATCGGGAAAGTCTCTCTCCAGAGAGACAATCTCCGCCAGGAAGCAATCCAAGGTCGCATCGACTGTCCGTTCACAGTTGCGAACGCAGGCCGAAAAGTGCTTCCACTGCAAATTGTTTCCAGCGTTGCGCAGATGCGTCCGAGCTCTAGTCAGGTCGGCGGTTGGATCAAACCCCGTGTAGAAGTCGATCACGATTTCTGCCCGAGCGAAAAACGCCGCTGCCATCTCTCCGTATGATTTGGTTGATGGTATCATAGTAACCACCACCGACCTCTCTTTCTAATATCCTCTCGAAATCCTGTCCGATTTTGGCTAAAAGCCAAAAATCTGATTCCGTACCGGTGTTACCCGTTTTTTGAACGGAATCAGATTCCTAGTTCCTAACTCCCACAAATTTGGCCCTTAAGAAGCGGGGGGATTTTTATTCACCTCCTTTTGAAATACTAACCCCGTAATTACTTACGGGCCAAGTTTGCAAGAGCTGGAGGGGGACGGGTCTTCACTTGCGTTACTAATCCGTCCCCCAGCCGAAGATTTGCTGCCGTTACTACCTATGAATCGGGATCACCCCCTTTCCAATTGATAGTTCTGGCGCAGAAGGCTACCGCGGCTCGGGCTTGGCTAACGAAGGCCGCTGATCCCGAGGCGTGGCTAGTCTGCTGAGCTGGGCTTGCCGGACACGGGCAGGAGAAGTGCCTTGGAAGGGGCGCTCTCTCTTGGTCCTACCAGATCCGTTCACATCCCTGGCTAGCTGCAAACCACTGTACATAATTCAACCTCCTTGCTGAATCTCCGAATTTCTCCTAGATAGGAGTAGTTAAGTACTTTTTCAGATACCCAACTATCCCAATCTAGTGACTTATAGCGCATGATCTTTCTGTCACAAAAAAAAACTCACTCCTCTTCCCGTATTTGATTTTTATGAGAATATTATAACAGAAATTAAACCCAATGTCAAGTACTATAGGACTCTACGTGCTTTCGGGATTAATGCCTAGCTAAGTCATGCTGGGGATTTGAAAAGGGAGGCCTGTGAGGTATTGTGTCCTCAAAGTCCTCCCTATGGTGTCGGCTCTCTCTATTCAGTTGTCTGCTGCGCTCTGCTCAGATTACAACCTGCCTCTTCTGCTTAACAATCTGAGCGAGCGATCGTCGTTACCAGGACGATCGAATTTCTCCTCAGCGTCTCGCTCGTCTAGCCTTTTGACGAGGCAGGGAGCGATACGCAGCTGTGAGGAAAGAAAGGTCGTTGTTGGCCTTGCCGACCCCAAATCTTTCCAGTCATTACCACCTGTTTCATGATCAACCCCTTTCGCTTGCCGCAAGCTTGTGCCTCCTTGCCTTACTGATCTCTAGCCGTAACTGCCCCAAAAAAGAGATTTGGAGCAAGTACTGCCATCGATCACCTTAGTCGCAAATTATATTCTTTAACTTTCTTAAAATCAAGTTCTGATAGTTGAGTGGGTCCTCTATTTAGCTTGGGAAAATGGGCAGATAGAACTGTAAGCGCAATAGTAACAAGCTGGTAGGCGGCCGAAGTATTTTGGGTTGGCGGGGAATTCGTCTTTTTGCAAATTGGCACGGATATCTTTCGCTACCTTGACTACCCTGCTTTCTGTTTCTTCGATATCTTCCTCTTTTGGAGAGTAACCGCCGATTAACCCTGTCTCGAGATCATAAATTCCAACAAAGTCTGGGATCACCCGGTAATTTTTGTAGTAACCCAAGGTATAAACTTTGAGCTGAATACTTTCTTTCGCATCTTTGACTAATTGTTCTTCACTGCGATTTTCAGTTGATTTGAAATCGATAATCTTTACCCATCTTTTGTCAACATCAACCCGATCGAAACGGCCATTAACAATTATTTTTGTTTCTCCAGAAACCAAATTAAAGCGGAATGGTTTTTCTATGAAAGTTGGTAAGCCCTTGTTTTCTTTTTCCCTTTCCCAAAACTTGGTGATTACAAGCTTGGCCTGAATCAGTCTTTTTTCCTCGTGCTCAGCAGTCAGAAAACCCTCTGCCACCCAAGCGTTCTCCAAAACCTGCAAACAATCTTCCAAGGGAAGCAGTTTACCGTTCATCTTCTGCCGGTAAAACTCAGCGACCGCTGCGTGCAGGGCAAACCCATAGACAACTGCATGGTGTCTCAAAATAGGTAGTCGTAATACGTGAGAATAGCGGTACTTGTAAGCGCAGGTTTCGTAATCATCGATCGAGGCTTGTGAGAGTTTGATTATTTTTCCATCAGAATTGGGTAGGTGGTCTTTCTTAGGTTCCGACAAACCAAACTGCTCTATTTTTTCTCGCGAGGAACGCCTCTTGGTAACAACTTCCCCAGCCGGCCGCTCCAGTGCTTCGAGAACAAAGGGGGAAACTTTGCGCATACGTTTTCCGCCAGCATCAGCTGACCACGTGTAATAAAGAAATTTCTTGGCCCTGGTTGAGCCAACATAAAAAAGTCGCCTTTCCTCCTCAAGGTGGAAATCCCCGCTTGGTAAAAGCTCTTTAATCAATTCCTCCGGAAGTGAGATTTGGTCAGCTCTTTCCCGGGAAGGAAAACGCTCTGCCACCAGCCCAACCATAAAAACCGCGGTAAACTCCAAACCTTTGGCTGCGTGAATTGTCATCACATTAACTGCTTCTAGGTCAGTGTCAAATTCGGCTGTCGAGGGATCGTCTCCGACGCGCCGCATTGTTTCTAGGTAGTCAACAAATTGGCGCACCGATTCGTTTTGGGCTAGATCGATAAAGTCACGTATTTTTCCAAAAAACTTCGCAATATTTTGGATCTTTATTTCTGAATCCGTATCCCCTTGTCTCTCCAAGCGAGAGAGGTAACCAGTCCGCTGTAGGAAATCGTAGAGAACCTTACCAACGTTCTCCCTTCTGGAGAGTTCAAGACTCTCTGCTAGATCCGCCTTTAGCTTTTCGATAGTTGACGCGCCTTCAGGAGAAACCTCAACTTCATCTTTCATCTTTTCGATATTTTTAAAGACGAAACTCAGAGTTTTGTTGCGTCTTTTTGCCCAATCCATACAAGCTATACAATCAGCAATTGGCAACTGGTAAATATCACTAACTGCCAAGTTGTAGAGATTGATACTATCGTCAAAGTTGGCAATCGCGGTCAGAAAAGAGACGAGCAAAACAATTTCTTTCTGGCTATAAAGGCCAGAAGAACCGACGAATTTGTGGGGGATTCCCTTCAAATTTAAGCTTCTAAGAAAACTCTCCGCTTGGGAGTTGGACCGAACCAAAATAGCAATGTCTTTGTAAGAGGTTTTTTCTTCTTTTACTAAGCGCTTAATCTCATCTGCTACTAAATCCGCTTCCTCACTGAGAGTTTCTGCTGAAAGCTCTTTTGGACCAGCTCCCCTGGTCCCGGAAAAGGCGTTTAGCTTTTTGTTTATTTTGTTTTGCACTTCAAGACGATCCGGATCATTGTTACGGATTAGTTTGTAAGAGGCGTCCAGGATGGCTTGGCTAGAACGGTAATTTTGGGTTAGGATTATTTGCTTGGCCTGACGGTAATCTTTCTTGAACTTGAGAATATTTGAAATCGCTGCCCCACGGAATTTGTAAATACTTTGGTCATCGTCACCAACGACACAAATGTTTTTGTGGGAGTTCGCCAAAAGTTTTACTAGTTCGTTTTGGGCGTAATTGGTGTCTTGATACTCATCCACCAGAATGTATTTAAACTTGCCCTGGTAATTTTTTAAGATCCTTGGCCGACGGCGTAACAATTCAAGAGTTAATGTAATCAAATCCCCGTAATCCAGCTTTCCAGCTGCTTTTTTCAACTCTTCATAACGGCTGTAAACCCCTGCCAACTCCTCTTGCCGCTTTAATTCTAATTTTGCCTCTTCCCTTTCTTCTTTTGTCATTTTTAATTTTGAATTTTTAGTTTTTAATTCCCGAACATATCTTTGATATTGTTCGGGTGAAATGTCCTCATCCTTACAGCGGCTGATGAAGAACAGAGTTGCGCTGATAAATTTGGTTGGGTTGGAAAGCGGGCGATAATAACCTAAGTCAAAGCTAAATAGATTTTGTTGGAAAAAAAGTATTTGTTGCGGGTGAGTCAAAACCGAAAAATCAGTTGGTAAACCAAGATCCAGTGCCTTTTCCTTCAAAAGGCGGTTGCCAAAAGCATGGAAAGTACTTATCCAGGTGTCCACATAACCGTAAGGAACCAATACATCCACCCTTTCTTCCATTTCTACGGCTGCTTTTTCAGTAAAGGTAAGGGCTAGAATTTCTGAAGGCTTGGCGAGCTTTTTTTCTATCAGATAAGCGATCCGGCGGGTGATCACCGTTGTCTTTCCTGTTCCGGCACCAGCAATGATTAACAGTGGTCCTTTGGTGGTGGTTACCGCCTCCTTCTGTTCTCTATTTAATCCTTCCAGGATAGAGCTCATAGCCAAAAGATTGTAACAGGATAATCATTAAAACTGGTAGTTGCGTTTTTAGCTCAATTAAGAGTAAATATTATCTACTTAAATGAAAGCTATCCAACAAACCTACATCATCAACGCACCGCTCGAAAAAGTCTGGCATGCCTTTGTTGATCCAGACGAAATTGAATCTTGGGGAGCCGGGCCAGCGGAAATGAGCGAAGAAGTTGGAACAAAATTTAAATTGTGGGGAGGAGACATTCACGGAACTAACACGCAAGTAGTCAAGAATAAAAAGCTAGCTCAAGATTGGTACGGCGGTGATTGGACAGAGCCCTCCAAAGTTGTATTTGAGTTCGAAGATCTCGAAGACAAAACCAAAGTTAACCTCACCCACACCCACGTTCCAGAAAAAGAAATTAGTGATTTCGATTCCGGCTGGAAAGATTACTACTTAGGTGCAATGAAAACTTATTTGGAAAGGGGGTGAAAGTTTGTGATCGCAGTAAATGTTAATTTAGTTCATGTCGTAATAGCTGCTATCGCCAGTATGGTTGTGGGCGCGCTTTGGTATTCTCCGGCTCTTTTTGCAAAACCTTGGATGCAACTCGTTGGTAAAAGCCAAGAAGATTTGAAAAAAGGTGCTACTCAAGGTTACATTGTCTCCGCCATTGCTGCCTTGGTAACTGCCTACGTTCTCGCTCACTTTGCTGTCTACGCCGGGGCCAAAACCTGGCAAGATGGGGTTGTTACTGGCTTTTGGGCTTGGCTTGGTTTCGTCGCTACTACCAAAACAGTAGAAGTCGTCTTTGAAGGCCGTCGCAAGAAGCTCTTAGCGATCAATATTGGGCAACATTTAGTTGGGTTAGTAGTAATGGGAGCAATTCTAGCTGGTTGGGCTTAGGGGGTTATTTGTTATTCAACAGCTTAAGTGTATATTCGTAACTTCCTTCGATGACCCTCTCCGCTTTCTCCTGGGTAAATTCATAGGGGGCAAGTTCAAAGCCGCTTCCTGGGTCAATAGGAACAATCTTTATTTTTGGGTAGAGGGCTTTGATCAGCTCAATTTCGTAGCGAATTGTCTGGTACTGAGCAATGTCCCGACTGTCGATGATATTTTCGAGAAAATTCTTTGGCGGTCTTTTACTCTCTCCAGCATAGCCGGCGTTAACTGCATAAATAGTTCCACAACCTTTTTTGGCGAGTTCGAAAATAGGTAGGTTGTTCGTTACCCCACCATCAATGAAGGTTCTCTCGCCGACTCTGACTGGCGGGAAGATTCCCGGTGTCGCGCTCGAGGCCAAAAGGGCTGAAATAATTGGCCCGTCCCGGAACCAAACGTCTGAGCCGGTCTCAATATCTGTTGCCCCGATCGCAAGTGGAACCTTGAGATCCTTAAAATCCCGAAAGGGTAATCGTTTCTCTAAAAATTCTTTAATTTTGGCCGAATCCCCAAGACTCTTGGCGTTTAACCCCTGTTTAGCTAAGCGCAGAATGATTTGCCAAGTTGAAAGGCCGATAAATTCTTTATTGATGAAGCTGAAGATTATTTTTAGATCGGTAAAGGAATTGTTGGTGACCGGATCGTATGCATGAAAAGCAGCTACAAAAGCTCCCGCCGAAACCCCGACAACGTGAGTTGGAATAACTTTTTTCTCCAAAAAAGCCCGCAAAGCCCCAATGTGGACAACACCACGGTTGCCACCACCAGAGTAAGAGACTCCTAGTATTTCCTCCCTACAAACGTTTTCATCTACTTCGTGAATTTTCTTCACCTCTATATGGTACCAGAAATGGAAACCGCCGGGTTCCGAAGAGCGCGGCGGTTCGTTGGCTCGACTTGGTTATCGAGGTTGAAGGTCAGGTTGGCCTCGCAAACCTTGAATGACTGCTGACAGCAAGTAGATGGAAGTAAGGATATACCCGGCCCCCATCCTGCTAGTCTCCTCGAGCGCCAACTCGACATTGATCCGAAGTTGCTTGAAGATTCGATTAATCAAGTGGGTAGTGACCTCCTTCTCCTAGCTTGCTCGATCTAGTACAACGTTCGGATCAACCAAGCAAGTCCCAGGGAAACTCCAGATCGAAGGGATCGGACTTGAAATGCACCGAACTCCCCACGTGGAAGGTCGCTCTTGAAGATGGTACCCAGACCACTGTCGTCGCTGACCCCTTGGCAGATGGCCTCCTCCTAGTAATCCGTTCCATGAAATCAGAGGCCAGACTTCCTACAAGTGCCGAGATGGTAAGACCAAGTGGCACTACAAGTGGTATAACCCAAGGGGCCCTATCCGCTAAGGCGACTAGTGGCAACAGCATTAGTGGAACCAGCATGATGTACACCACCACTGCGCCAAAGATGGCTAACAGTAGATTTCTTTTCATTCGTGTAACTCCTTTCTACTGCCTCTCTGTTTGTCTTCGTAACGGGCGTTTAGCTCTGAACCGACCACAGCGAAAAGGAACAGGATAACTAAAGCGCCAAAAAGAAGGAACCATCCGATTGTTTCCACTGTATTTACCTTTCTTCTACTATCTCCTCCGTTTCTTCGAGCGGTAGGTCTTCGGGCTCTTCGAGAGCCTTTCCCGATCCTCCTTTCAGTCCGCTCGCCCCTTCGATTTTACTCGCGAGTGTATTATACCGTGAGTTTACAATATCAGCGGTGTTTTTTGTGTCATTAATATGTTTAGTGAGAACTCGCAGGGTCTCGCCGAATTTTTCCGAATCGCCCTTGATTCCGCGCAGGGAAGCAAGTATAGTACGCGCCCGCTCCTCAATCTTTTTGCCTTCAAAACTCATGAGGATTGCCCGCATGTAAGCATAAAAAGTTGACGGGGAGACAGGCAAAACTCGTTTTGAATGAGAATATTCTGACAACTCTGGCAGGTTGGCCATGATTTCATAATAAATCGGCTCACTTGGTACATACATCAACGCATAGTCGATTGTCCCTTCCTCAGGCAAAATGTATTTTTTGGCAATATCGTCAATATGTTTTTTGACGTCGCGGGCAAACTCTTTTTCATAAGCTTTCTTCTCTGCCTCAGTTTCAGTCTGCATCATCGCTTTGAAATTCTCCATTGGAAACTTTGAGTCGATTGGAATGATTCCTGATTCGGTCTTTATCGCGGCATCAACAATGTCGCCACTTCGAAATCGGTATTGAAGATGGAAGCTTTCCTTGGGCAAAAATTGTCCAAGCAGCTCTTTGAGAACTTGTTCACCGATATTTCCACGCAGCTTTGGTGAGCGAAGAAAATCCTGCAAATCCTTCATGGAACGGCCGATTTCGCTCATTTGACCCACTTCTTTGCCCACCATACCAATCACTTTTGCAGCATTGTCCAATCTTTCATTAATTGCCTTGTTGGTTGATTGCAACTGTGAAGCTAGCGTATCTGTGTTTTTATCGAGCGAGGAGCGCATTTCTTTGAGCCACTCAGTCAGCACTTTGGTAGATTCATCATCTTTCTCGGCTTTTTTAAGCTCGTCCAACTTTCGAAAGAAAAACAGGAACCCACCGACAACGACAGCGCCAATAATTAATAGCAGTGTTTGCTCGTTCATAAGCATGGCTATGTTAGCAGAACCCTAAATAGTTGTAAAATTAGTCTAATGAGGATGATTATTTTTTCTCTTCTAAGTTTATTTGTCACCTCTACATTTGCCTTTGCTTACATAATTTTCTTCCTACCGCCAAAAATTGCTGGTCAACTAGTACCGGTTAACCTAATCTATTTCTTTATCTCAGGTTTCCTTTTCCTTGCGCTGGGCACGAGCTTGGTGCTATACTCGGCTGGTTCTTTCCTGGAAAGGGGTGGTCGGCAAGATCTCACCAAGCTTGTCAACCGTCCCAAGTTTATTTTAAGAAAGTCCTTACGAAGGGGGTTTTTGTTCTCAGCTACTGTCTTTCTGCTGGGAGGTTTTCATCTTTTGGGAATCTTCAACCCACTAAACTTCGTACTTTTGATATTAGTCAGTGGGCTGGCTGAATTCTACTTTACTTCCAGCAAAGCTTAACCATGACCAAAGAAAAGAAGTTTTTTGTGACAACCCCTATATATTATATAAACGATGTTCCTCACATCGGGCACGCTTATGCAAGCTTTGCCGCTGATATTCTCACTCGCTACCACAGGTTGAAAGGCGAGAAAACATTTTTGTTAACCGGTAGCGATGAAAATTCCCAGAAAACCGTTGAAGCTGCGGCTAAAAAGGGGTTAACTGCCGAAAGATACGCTACTGAAATGGCTTCTGTCTGGCAGAAAACTTGGGAAAAACTTGGCGTTGGAGAAGGTGGAGATTTTGGTTTTGTAAGAACTACCAGCCCGGTTCACGAAAAATTTGTTCAAGAAGTCTTTCAGAAAATTTACGATGCCGGTTTTCTAGAAAAAGGGGTCTATAGAGGTCTTTACTGCGTTGGTCACGAGGCTTTCATACGAGCCGAGGATTTGGACCAAGCGGGTCTTTGTCCGGATCACAAAACTAAACCTGAGACTTTAGAAGAAAAAAATTACTTTTTTAAGCTAGCTGATTTTGAGAAAAAATTAACTGATTTTTATGCCAAAAATCCTGAATTTATCGAACCGGAGGAGAGAAAAAATGAAGTTTTCTCTTTTGTGAGAAGTGGTCTTGAAAACATCTCTGTCTCCCGCGAAAAGGCTAAATGGGGGATCAAAGTGCCCTTTGATGAAAGTCAAAGGACCTATGTCTGGTTCGATGCTCTTTTAAGTTACTACTCCGGAACACCGGAAGAGTTTTGGCCAGCGGATGTTCACATTATTGGTAAGGATATCCTGCGTTTCCACGCTGTGATCTGGCCAGCAATGCTAATGGCAGCCGATCTGCCCCTACCGAAAAAAGTCTTTGCTCACGGGTTTTTCACTATCAACGGCCAAAAGATCTCTAAGTCTTTGGGCAATGCTGTTGATCCTCTGAAAATAGCCGAGGAGTATGGGGTAGACGCTCTTCGCTATTTCCTTTTCAAGGAGTTTCCCTTTGGCAACGACGGTGATTTCTCTTTTGAGCGGCTCAAGGAAGTCTATAATGCTGATCTGGCTAATGGGCTGGGTAACCTGGTGGCACGGGTTGCAAAACTTGCCGAAACTTTGGGTCTTGAAATAGAGGGACCACGAGAAAAGCCACTTTTTGATTCCACCTTTGCTGTCCGACTTGATAACCTAGAATTTCAGCAAGCGCTTGAATACATCTGGGACAAAATTCGTGCTGCCGATAAAAAAATTGAAGAAACTAAACCATGGGAGTTAGTTAAGACCAATCGTAGCGAGGCAGAAGAAGTTGTCAGCAACCTAGTTCGCCAAATCCTTGAGATTCAAGAGCTACTTTTGCCGTTTCTCCCCGAAACTTCCAGTAAAATGTCTGCTCAATTCGCTGGACCAAAAATCAAGGCGGCCTCTCCACTTTTTCCCCGCAAATGAAACTTATTGACACTCACGCTCATTTGCAATTCCAGGCGTATAACCAAGACCGAGAAAAAGTAATTGAAGAAAACCTGGCCGAACTTGAAGCGATCATGACTGTTGGAGCGGGTTTAGAATCCTCCCAAGACGCGGTTAACCTTGTTCAGAAATATAACGGGCTATTTGCCTCGGTTGGAGTTCATCCACACCATGTTGACCAATGGTCAAAGGAGAGTTTAGGGCAACTTAGCAATCTAGCAAAACAGGGTAAGGTTGTTGCCATCGGAGAAATCGGTTTGGATAAGCATTTGTACCAAGGTTATCCAGAACCGGATATAAAAAAGCAAACTGCAATACTTTTACCTCAGATTGGCCTAGCCCAAAAATATTCCTTACCAATACTATTTCACTGTCGCGATGCTTACGAAGATCTGTACGACCTACTAAAAAGCATTCACCAACCGCTCAAGGGTTTGATGCATTGCTTCATGGGAGATAAAGAAACCGCTAACAAATTTTTGGATCTGGGCCTTTACATCTCCTTCAGCGGTAACATTACTTACAAAGGCAACGATATTATCCGTGAAGCAGCTACCTACGTTCCATTGGAAAAACTGCTCTTGGAAACTGATTCGCCCTATCTTGCACCAATCCCTCACCGTGGAGAGCGTAACGAACCTAAATATGTTACAATAGTAGCGGAAACTATCTCCTCCCTCAAAAAACTGGATGTGGGGAGCCTTGGGCAGGCTACCACCGAGAATTCTATCTCTTTGCTAGGATTGAAAAGATGAGAAATGAGATTGCCAAGATTGGTTTGACAACACGCCTGCTCGAAATAGCTACCGGCTTATCGTCTTTAGTGATATTAACCAGCCCTTTCTGGGCTTCTTTCTTCGTCCCAGAAATTGTCGCTTGGTTTATTATCCTTTTTGATATCTATTTTTTCTATAAGGCGAGCTTGCTTGGCATCAACTCAGTCCGATCTTACCTAAGAATCAAACAGACCCGCCAGACCAATTGGTTGAAAAAGCTCAAGGAGGAAAATATCGATTTCTCGAAAATTCATCATTTAGTTTTCATTCCTACCTATAGAGAGCCTCTGGAAATTCTTGAACGAACCCTACATTTCTTATCAAAACAAGAGTTCCCCACCAAAAAGATTGATATTGTCATAGCAACGGAAGAACGCGAATCTGAAGCCGATGAAAAAATCAAAGTTCTGTCGGCTGGATATTCAAACAAATTTGGTCATTTATGGGTAACAAAACATACACTTCAACCCGGGGAAGTAGCTGGAAAATCTTCAAACTTAGCGTTTGCTTCTAGAGAGGTAAAGAAATTGATTGAGGAAGCCGGTTATGACAAAGATTTAATCACTGTAACTTCGTGTGATGCAGATGTATCTCTACCAGAAAAATACTACTCAAATCTTACTTATCTATTTTTGAGAAATGAGAATCGTTACTTGCGGTTTTGGCAAGGAGCCTTAGTTTTTTACAACAATATTTGGCGGGTACCAATCTTTGTCCGAGTAGTCCACACTATCTACTCGATCAGCGGAGTTGCCGAACTGATGAGGCCAAAATCCAATTTTAATTATTCGACTTATTCACTTAGCTGGCGTCTTTTGGAAGAAACTGATTTCTGGGACGTTGACGTGGTAGCCGAAGATTGGCACCTATTTTTTAAGGCCTTCTTTTCTCACTCAGGCAAAATTGAGCTCGAATCTGTCTTTCTTCCCCTTCATGCAGACGCAGTTGAAGGGCAAAGTTATTGGAAGAGCGCGGTTGCACAATACGCCCAAAACCGCCGTTGGGCCTGGGGGGCGACCGATGTTGCTTATGCTCTTAAACAATTCTTACGCCATCGGCAAGATATTCCACTATCAAACTTTGCTTTCCGTTTCTTGGCAGCTCTACAACAACATTTACTTTGGCCAGTGACTTGGTGGATTCTCACTTTGGGAGCTACTATTCCACCTTTGATCAACCGCGAATTCGCCCGAACTGCACTCGGCTTTTACTTACCGAAAGTCTCCGGCTTGATTCTGACAACCACCACAATCTTCATTGTGTCCGTCATCGTCATTGATTGGTTGCTGCGCCCGCCTCAACCTGGTACTGATAAGAAACGCTTTTCGCCCTTGAGCATCTTGCAATATTTACTTTTGCCGGTAACTGGTTTTTTCTTTGGTTCCCTACCGGGAATGGATGCCCACACCCGGTTAATTTTTGGTAAAAGAATCGAGTACCGCGCAACTGAAAAGTTTGTGAAGAAACAGTGAGAAGTTTATAATTAATCCAGTTTCTGCTCAATGCTAACTACTCTACAAAGTTGGGTTTTAAATATTTTTGAGAAGCACCGCTTCCTCTTTATCCTAATTTTTATAACTTTTCTAATACGCCTCCCCTCCCTTTTTGAGCCTTTCTGGTATGGGGACGAAGCTATCTATTTGGTAATTGGACAGAAGATTCTTCGCGGCGGCTTACTCTATGTTGATATCTTCGATCATAAAACGCCTGGTATCTACTACTTGGCAGCTGCCACGATAGCTTTCCTCGGACAGACTATTTGGTCTTTCCGCTTCCTACTGATGGTTTGGACTCTAACCGCTTTAGTTGTTTTTTTCTTTCTCAGTAAAAAGCTTTTTGACGAAAAAATTGCCCGCCTAGCGACAATTTTTCTTGCCGCTTTGACCTCTACTCCTCTGCTCGAGGGTAATATTGGCAATAGCGAGATTCTCATGATGCTCCCGATTTCCCTAGGCTTGATTTATGGGTTGAACAAAAAATTCTTCTGGTCAGGAGTGTTTTTTTCACTAAGCTTTTTACTTAAATTCCCTGCAATCTTCGATTTTGGGGCGTTCTTTATTTTTCTCACCCTTGGTGCCAACAGGAAAAATGTTTTCCCAACTATAAAAAATTTGTTTAGCTTGACAGCCGGTTATCTATTACCAATCGCTCTAAGTGTCATTTATTTTGCTTGGAACGGGGCTTTGTCCGCCTATCTTTTCTCGGCTTTGCTTTTCAACTTTGCTTACACAAATTACGGTAATAAACTTATTTTAGCTGGGGTAAATGTACCAAATGGTCTAATCTTACTTAAGGCAACTCCACTTTTCGCCCTTGTCATTTACCTCTTTCTAAGGCTGTACAAAAACTTCAAGTCAAGGTCCGCGAGGACATCAGTTAACTACCTCGAATTCATCATCCTGTGGTTATCTTTTTCTTACTTTGGCGCGGTTTTTGGAGGCCGTCCTTACCCACATTATTTGATTCAAGCCCTACCAGCTTTTGCTATTCTATTGGCAATCGGGGTAACCAAGGTCAAAAGGCACCCTTTGGCTCTGGGACTAAGCACCTTTTTCGTCGTTTTGACCCTGATCCTTGGTTTCAAACCTTACATACGTCCTAATTACTATCCAAACTTCTTTCGCTATCTCTTGCCAAAGCAATTAGGGCAAATCTCAACAGAAGATTATATGAATAGTTTTGATTCAAAAATAGCTAGAAATTATTCCTTGGCTGGCTTTGTGGAAACTAGAACCACTTCAGCCGATAATGTCTACATTTGGGGTAACTCTCCGGTGATTTACTTTCTTTCCAGGCGGGATCCGACAAGCAAATACATCACCGCTTTTCATGTTGCTGGCAGCCAACTTTTTAAAAAAGAAGTAATCGCTTCAATCAACACTCGGCATCCCAAATACATCTTGGTGGAAAGCTCTTCCCCTAAATTTGCTGAGTTGGACAATGTTTTGGCAAGAAGCTATAATCTCTTTGCCCAAACAGATGATGTCAAAATTTATCAGCGTCTTGGAGTCTTTACGGCCGATTAGTTTAGCTGCTCTTTCGATAAATTTCTTTTTTTCCCTCGGGGGATTTTGGCTACTTTTTGCTAAATACCCGCTTCTTCCACCAATGGTACCACTCTGGTTTTCCAAAGAGTGGGGAGCGTCAAGACTTGGAGCTCCAAGCTGGCTTTGGCTAATTCCAATTTCATCTTTATCGATCTTATTTTTAAACAATATTCTTGCTGTTTTAATAAAAAAACAAACTGTGGTCGCAACTATTTTGGTCTGGTTCGCTACTATCTTCTCTCTGATCAGTGTTTATTCACTTTACCGCCTCATTAGCTTATCTAGTTAAAATGCCTCTTCTTACTTTATTTTTAATTGGTGCTGCAAGCACTTACCTCCTTACCGGCTTCGTGATTAGACTAGCTAAAAAATTTGGTTTTGTCGATTCACCCACAAGATCCCACCCAGCGATTCTTCACAAAAAACCCCTCCCAAGAGCTGGTGGTTTGGGAATCTTCCTGGGCATTTGTTTGAGTTTGTTAACACTCTTTGTTACCGACACGGTTGGGTTTGACAAACACCTTGTTGGGATTTTACTCGCTGGTTTTTTATTGGTAGTGGTTGGTCTAGCAGACGACCGCTACGACTTGAACCCATACTTTCGTCTTTTCACCAATATCGCCGCTGTCCTCATTGTGGTCGGTGCTGGAATCGGTATCAAAAGTTTTACCAATCCACTGGGAGGACAAATTCTTCTGGATAGTTGGCGAATTAGTTTTGTACTTCCTGGAAGCTTACCCTTACTATCTGGCATTCATTCTATTGTTGTTTGGGCTGACCTTTTTGCTTTAGTCTGGATCGTTTGGATCATGAACGCCTTGAATTGGTCTAGTGGTATTGATGGTCAGCTTTCTGGAATAGCTGCAATTAGTTTGGCAACGGTTGGTTTTGTTTCACTACGCTCCATTTCGAGCGACCAAACTCAAGTTTTAACAGCCGCTTTAGCTTTCAGTGCTTCTGGAGCGTATTTAGGCTTTCTCCCTTGGAGCTTTTATCCACAAAAAATCATGCCTGGTTACGGTGGGTCTACCTTAGCCGGTTTT
>Ga0155606_102_pt2 | contig 14453 bp, 15 predicted proteins | sample RifCSPhighO2_12_FD_107263 | JGI IMG/M metagenome (GOLD analysis project Ga0155606, IMG submission 107263) | Candidatus Woykebacteria bacterium RIFCSPHIGHO2_12_FULL_45_10
AACCTTCAGGAATCCCAATTGCAACAGTACAAACAACCGGGCAAAAAAGTTACCTGCTTCGTACTAAGCCCTTGGATGAAAAGGGCTACAAATCCCTGGTTGATGTTTTGAAGGCAAAATATGGGAGGGTGGAAGAGTTGCGGCGTGAAACCGTTGGTCCAACCATCGGAGCTGAACTGCTTAAGAATTCATTAGTAGCAATTCTACTGGCGTCAGTTATGATTGTTCTTTATATCGCTTGGGCTTTTCGTTCTGTTCCCTCCCCGGCGTCGTCTTGGCGTTTTGGGGTGGCGGCGATTGTTGCTTTGCTTCATGACGTACTAGTTTTGGTTGGGTTGTTTTCCATTTTTGGCCATTTCTTGGCAGTTGAAGTCGATGCTTTGTTTGTTACAGCCGTCCTGACCATTATTGGTTTTTCAGTTCATGATACGATTGTGGTCTTTGACCGCATTCGGGAAAACCTCAACCGTCGGCTTTACAAAAGCTTTGCGGAAACAGTTAATCACTCCATTATGCAAACTCTAAACCGCTCACTCAACACTTCGTTAACTGTCGTTTTTGTCCTTTCCGCTCTTCTTCTTTTTGGCGGCACCTCGATACGCTGGTTTGTGGTTGCCCTTTTGGTAGGAGTGGTCAGTGGGACTTACTCATCAATCTTCAATGCCGCACCACTGCTGGTTCTTTGGCAAGAGTGGTCGGAAAGAAAAAAGAAGCGTTGAAAATTAAATGGAATTGAACGCCCTCGATTTTGTTCTTCACATCGACAAGTATCTTGGTCTCATTATCGACAAGTTTGGGTATCTAACCTACATTATTATATTCTTAGTTATCTTTGCAGAGACCGGACTCGTCATTACCCCGTTTTTGCCCGGGGATTCACTGCTTTTTGCTTTGGGAACGCTGGTTGCTAAAGGGTTGCTGAACCTTGTCATTATTTTCCTGACCCTTTTGGCAGCAGCTTTCATCGGGGACAACACCAATTATTGGATTGGCCGCAAAATTGGCAGAAAAGCTTTCGAGACGGGAAACCATTTTTTCAAAAAGGAGTATTTGGAGAGGACCGAGCATTTCTACTCAAAACACGGAGGTAAGACGATCATCATCGGCCGTTTCGTTCCGATCATACGTACTTTTGTGCCCTTCGTTGCTGGAATTGGGCGCATGAACTACTTGAAGTTTCTTTTTTTTAGTGTTGCCGGTAATCTAATCTGGGTCAGTATTTTTCTTTTCACTGGATACTTCTTTGGTAATTTACCCTTCGTTAAAGATAATTTCAGCTTAGTGATAATGTTGGTCATCATCATTTCCATTGCCCCAGGACTTTACGAATTTTTCCGACGCAAGGTGTTAAAATAGATCTAGTGAAACGACTATTTTTGTTACCCCTGTTTGCCTTAGTAGTGTTTAGCTCAACTGGGTCTGTTTCGGCTGCTGGTGAATCAATCTCCAACTTCCATTCCCATATCAATGTCGAAGCAAGCGGAGAGGTGAGGGTGGTTGAAGAGATTGATTATGATTTCGGCTCCTTGCAAAAACACGGGATCTTTCGGGAGATCCCCTATGTTTACCTGGACAAAAACGGGAAAAATCTCTATACAGAGGTCAAGTTCCAGTCAGTGGTAAGAAACGGTTTCAAAGAAAACTATACTACTAGTTTTGATAGCAGTTTTGTCCGCATCAAGATCGGCGATCCCAACAAAACAATTGGCGGCAGGCAAAGTTACCGCCTTGAATATTTAGCAAGCGGGATACTTTCGAGTTACGAAAGCTATGACGAGCTTTATTGGAATATGACCGGAGGGCGTTGGCAAGTTCCTATTCAAGCGGCTAGTGCTACTGTCAGTTTGCCTTCGGACGGTATTGTTCAAACCTCTTGTTACCAAGGTCCAAGCAGCTCGACTGAATCTTGTGATTCAAAAAAAGACAGTGGAATGCAAGCTAGTTTTGCCAGTTCTCGAGCCTTGGGGAGTTCCGAAGGCCTGACTGTCGCCGTTGGTTACACCAAAGGTTTGGTACCGATACTGAGCGCTGCTGCCCCAAAAAGCATTGGAGAAGAGATCTTCAACCCGATCAATAGTGGAGTTTTGGTGTTGGTTTTCTTGATGGGTACAGCGGTTGTTTTTTGGCTCTGGTGGAAAGGCGGGCGGGACCTTTGGTGGCGGAGCCGATTTCCAGCCGACCCACAAGCACGTCTGGAAGTGAAGCCAGTAGGAGCCCACGAGACAATAGTTGTGGAGTACGAGTCGCCGGAGCGTTTAAGGCCGGCGGAGATTGGTGCTTTGCTTGACGAAAAAGCCAAGACTTTGGATGTAACCGCTACCTTGGTGGACTTGGCCAACCGGGGGTTTTTACTCATCACCGAAGAGCCAAAGAAATGGGTTTTTGGTTCGACAGATTATGTTTTGAGCAAAAAAGCCGCTGATGAAACCGGCTTGCTCAAATATGAGAAAGAACTGCTCGATCGGCTCTTTGACGAAGGGGATATCGTCAGTATGTCGGCTCTGAAAATGAAATTTTACAAAGATTTGTCCGTTGTGAAAGATAAGCTCAATGAGGACTTGGTGGACAAGAAATTCTTTCTTGAAAAGCCAGATTCTGTCCGGACCAAATATTCGGTGGCGGCAATTGTGGTAGGAGTAATCAGCGGCGGCCTGATTTGGGCAGGCTTTGTCCTTCACCTGGCTATCCTTGCTAGTGCAGGACTAGGTTTGGTTGGAGCCGCTCTTCTTTTGCTCATTGCTGCCCGGTTCATGCCGGCTCGTACTGCCCTGGGCAGACGAATGTATTTGCGGGCCAAAGGTTACAAACTGTTCGTTGAGACGGCGGAGAAGTACCGCCAGCAATTTTTCGAAAGGAAGAATTTGTTCAATGAGGTACTGCCCTACGCGATTGTTTTTGGGGTGACAGAGAAATTCGCCCGCTCTTTTGCTGATATGGGGCTGGCACCATCTCAGCCAAGCTGGTACAGTGGAACAGGAACTTTTAACGCCGCTGTTTTTGGTGCTAGTATGGCGAGCTTCTCCAATTCTTTTTCATCTGCAATGGCTGCATCACCCTCAAGTAGTGGTAGCGGTGGAGGAGGTTTTTCCGGCGGCGGTTTTGGCGGTGGTGGTGGAGGTAGTTGGTAGGCTTTTCTTTTCCAAATCAAGGGAAACGCAGTTGACGCAGTAACGTTTGCCAGTTGGGTCCGGACCATCGTCAAAGACGTGCCCCAGGTGAGAACCACATTTTCCACAATTTATCTCCACCCGACTCATTCCGGAACTGGTGTCTTTGTCGTATTTGACCGCATCCGGTGTAACTGGTTGGTAAAAACTTGGCCAACCTGTGCCCGAGTCGAATTTGGCATTTGAAGAGAAAAGCGGATTATCACAAACAGCGCATTTGTAGATGCCTTCGTCTTTCGAGAAGACATATTTTCCCGAGAAAGGCGCTTCCGTACCTTTTTCGAAAGCGATGCGGTAAAGTTCAGGTGATTTTTCTTTGAGCTCTTCTTGATCAACTTTCATCTTGCCCATACGAAACCGATTATAGAGATTAACTATGGAAAAGCCAATATAGTTTTGTATAATTACTGCTATGGCCAAGGACAGCGGTTTTCATGAGTACGTGATGAATGAAGTTCTACGCGAAATTCCTGGAGTAACGTCGCGGCCGATGTTTGGCGATTGGGGAATTTACCAGGGCGGACTATTTTTTGCCCTCATTGCCGATGCTCGGCTGTACTTCAAAGTTGGTGAAACAAACAAAGCTGATTATGAGTCAGCCGGCAGCGAACCCTTTGTTTACAAAGGCAGAGACGGCAAGGCCATGACCATGGCTTACTGGGAACTTCCGGCTGAAGTGATCGACAACCCGACCCAAGTTCGAAGTTGGGTTGAAAAATCAGTGGAAGTTGCGAGAAAAGCTAAGAAGAGGTAATTTAGGTACTATACTTGCGAGCTGGCGAGACTGGTACACCAGTGGATGAAATGGATCCGATGTTTTTCGATCGAGAGATCCTCAAGGAGAATGTTCTTTTTGGTAGCGAATTCTGAGACAGTTTCAAGACTAGCAGTCAACTCTGGATTGGAGATGTTGGCATTGTGAAAGGAAATGAACTCGCTGACATTTTCAGTCATCTGTACCAAGTTTACACCTAAAATTCAAATAAGCAATGGATCAAAAAGTTAGAGAAGAAATTCGATCCTGTCTGCCCCTTTTATATAAAGAAGATTTACTTTAAAATACTGACGTTAATTACTATTTTCTAGAAGGAGGTGAATTTTTGATGGCGGAATTTCTTGGAATCCACAAGTTAGAAGCTGGTATGACTGAGACTGATGTAACTGATGGGTTCAATAAATACAAAGAATCAGCTACGAAGATGGGATTAAAACCGTCTCATGCTCATATCAGTATGAAGAAAGGATTCGCTTATTGCCTGACCGAAGCTGGCTCAGCTGATGAAGTCAGAAAAGCCCACGTCAATGTAGCTGTACCTTTGGAAGATGTAGTTGAAGTAAAAACAATTTAAGTAATGCTTGAAGATTTAATAACAGAGCTGCGGAAACTAGCAACAGCTGAGAAAGCCAAGGCGAGTGCTTGGTTTTTCAAGACTGGACCTGGTCAGTACGGCGAAGGTGATCAGTTTATTGGTGTGACGGTTCCAGAACAAAGGAAAATAGCCAAGCAGTTCAAAGATTTACCACTTCTTGAAGTAGAAAACCTATTAAGATCACCCATCCACGAAGAACGGTTGGTGGCGCTGGTAATTTTGGTAAGCCAATTTCAAAAAGCCGATCCAAAGACCCAGAAGGAAATTTACAATTTTTATCTTGCCAATACAAATTACGTCAACAACTGGGACTTGGTTGACTCTTCAGCCGGATACATTGTCGGGACTTACTTACTTGATAAGCCGCGAGATATCCTTTATGAATTAGCTAAATCGAATAACCTTTGGGAGCGGCGGATTGCTATGGTGGCTACTTTTGCGTTTATCACAAACGGGGATCCAAAAGATGCTTTGAAGGTTGCTAAAATCTTACTGAACGATAGACACGACCTGATCCAAAAAGCGGTTGGTTGGATGTTGCGTGAAGTTGGCAAACGTTGCGGAGAAAGTCACTTAACCCACTTTTTGGATCAACACGCCGCCGCTATGCCGCGTACAGCTCTTCGCTACGCGATCGAGCATTTTCCTCCCGAGGAAAGACAGAAATATTTGAAGATGAAATAGGCCGAAGAAAAAGGAGCTTGCTCAAGGCTCCGAGGTTTGATCCACTTGAACGGATCGAGCTTAGGCTAGGACAGGTAGGATTTCCAGTGGCGGTGTTCGACTCGAGCAAGCGCGATTTGCAGAGCGAGTCCGACCATCACCCAGGCAGTGCAGACGATGGTCATTTGCGCCCAGGTCGGGTGGTTTTGGCTCCAGCTAGAGTAGGCCCACCAGCACCAACCCACTGCGAATGCAACCAGCCCGAACCAAGCAGGGATCTCCAGACCGTTGGGGACGCTGCTCTTTCCTCGGTTCATGCGCCAGTTGGTATCGAGCTCGATCCAAACAAACCAGACGCCGAGGATCCCGGCCCAGATTGGCCAGTTCCCGAAGATCAGGCTGAGGACCATAGCGAGTCCGGAAGCGATCACCAGGTCCATCATGACACTGAGTCGCTCCCTCAGGAGCAGTTGTCGTGTGTGGTCCATGGCGGTTCTCCTTTCCTCCCCGAAGGGGCTAACAAGCTCGTTCGTTGGGGAGATAATACCATTTTCTTATGGGTAAATCAAGTAATTAGGCTTATAAACCAACCAAACCCTTCCTTCGTTTTCTAGACTCAAGAGGGTTGGGCGAGGTTTTTGTCTCTGTTCGCTAGTAGTAGGGAAACGACGTTGCCAATCAAGAGAGCAAAAATTGCACTGAGGCTAAAATAACTGAAAACTTCTACTGCCTGTATCTTCTCGAGAGAGATAACTCCTGTAAAAAATACAATAGTGTTGACGAAATTCAAAACTGCAATTGTTACATTTGCCCATTGCTTGCGCAACAGTAACAAGCTGGCCTGGACGAACGGGATTACAAAAAATAAACCAAGCAACGATCCTGGATAGGCTGCTGCCAAAGCAAAACCACTCCTGCCACCCGGCAAGAAACCCTCCCAATTAAAAAATCCTGAGGCTATCTGGATTGTCAGTAGAGCAAGTAGAGAAAAGCGCAGGATACGTTTGGTTTTTTTGTCGGTCCGGGCGGCAACTGTGATCGCGAGCGGTGAGAGAGCCAGTACTCCGAAAATGATAATAAGGTAAGTAAAATCAAACATGTTACAAACTTAATTATAAATACTCACTCTGAGACTTGACAAGCTTGAAAAGAAGGTATTACGATTAGAAGGACAAAATAAATGCCCAAACTAAAAATGCCTGCCCTGAATAAGAAGGTTTTGCTTATTGCTGCCGCAGTTGTTGTCATTGCAGGCTTGGCAGTTGGACTGTTTGTTTACCTCAAAAATCAAAAACCTCCGGACAAGATTGGCCCAGAGATACAAGTTACCAACCCAACCTCTGAAGAGTGGTTCGCTTCCAGCGAAGAGTCGATCCTTTTGGGAGGTTTTGTAGTTGACCCTTCGGGTGTAAAAAGCCTTTCCTGGGAAACTGGCAACGGGAAGAGCGGGGCAGCGAGCCTTGAAGGAGATTCTTGGACCACAGAAGCTGTCTCCCTGGCAAAAGGTGACAACAAAATAACGCTCGCGGCGCTCGACAAGAAGAACAACAAGTCTGAGGTAGTACTAAACGTTGTTTACAACCCCACGGTTTCCTTTTACGATTTGACTCTCAGTCAGGATTATCTTTACAAAGGTGATTCTGCAGCCACGATTACTATTCGGGCGGGTGTGGACACGTCTTCAAGCACAGCCATTGGCGAAGTTGCTCTCTACAAAATTTCCGGTGACAAAAAAGATAAGCTAACCCCACTAGTAGATAGTGGCGTAGTTTCCGATGGCGATGACATTCCAGGAGACACGATTTATAGCGGAGTACATTATTTTTCCGCTACTTCAGCCGATCCTATTCTTCTTCGCGTTGGAGCTCGGCTTGAGAAGACAGATGACGTTTTCTACTCAGGGGTGATAAAAATAGCAGTGTTGGAACAGCCGACCGAAGCACAGCTCTCCAAGGTCCTTTCGCTAAACAAAGAAATCGACGCTCGTTTTGAAGAGTTGAAAAAAGGCGGTGATGCCAAAAAGGCAGCGGCAAAGCTAGTTGAAGAGCTTTCCAAAAAAGAGGAGATAGCAGTAGCTGGAGTTTCTGACGACGGCTACGGTGTTTGGTGGAAGTACAAAGAGACAGGCATCTTGGCTGGACTTTTGAACAATCCTGACGGTACCCGGGCGGTTCCTAGTGACGAAGTGCGCAAGGAACAAGCGCGGGAAGCGCAAAGGCAGTCTGAAGCCGGCTCCGTAGCGGGAATTTCTGACGTAGTCTCATCGACAGTAAATTTTGGTGTTTCCAAGACTTACGCCCAAACAAAAGGGCCGGAAGTAAAAAGCACCAAGGCTCTCTACCTTGGTCCTTATCTGCACCAGTTCGGCGATACCGATGACTACCACAAGGCTTGGAAGACTATCAAAGACTCAAAATGTCCCGAGTGTCAGACAGTAGAACAAAAAGACCAAGAAGTGACCGTGGAAGATTTCAAAGGGCTGAACAAATACGGTTTAGTGGTGATCAGTTCCCACGGTGATACTTGGTTCAACGGCAAGTTTGCTGCCAATTGCGTTGGGAACACTGTTTGTCCACCAGCGCTAAAGAACGGCAATGGTTACGTGATCACTTGGACTGATCAGCAAGTTACCCAGGCAGATCTACGCAAATATGTGCCTGATCTGACCCGTTATCGTCTGGCGATCGATGCGCACGACAACACCTTGGCAATAATGCCACCCTTTATTACTGCCTACAACGGTACCTTCCCCAACAGTTTGGTTTACGTTGGAACTTGTCGCAGCACCCACAACTTTACCATGGCCGCGGCTTATCTTTCCAAAGGTGCTAAGTCTTACTTTGGTTTCAGCGAATACGTGAATTCCGGCTACGCAGGGGATGTAGCCGGGGAAATGATAAAAAGCTTTTTGGACAAAGGCAAGACTAGCGGGGAAGCTTTCAACGACGCTGTTGCCGCCAAAGGTGCCAGCGATGGGGGCAACCCTGCCGCCTTCTTCAACTTGCTTGGCAACCGAAGCCTAGTTATGGGAGGTAAGAACCTGCAAAATCTGAGTTTTGAGGACGGTCTGGTCGGTTGGCAAGCAGATGGCGATGCTCGAGTCATTGCTCGATTGGCTTCCCTTGTGCCTCAAGAAGGCAAGAAGATGGCAATTATTAGCACTGGGTTGGGCTCTGTTAGTGACAGTATCAGCACCCTTTCCCAAGTAATCTGTTCCAAAGAAGGTAAAGCCACCTTAACCTTCAAATACAATTTCGTCTCGGAAGAGCCAATGGAGTATGTGGGTTCGAAATACGATGATTACTTTGTGGTGACGGTTGATATAAACGGCAAAAAAGCTACTGTCGTTGAAAAGCTAATTAACAATGCTAGTTGGACACCGATTGGTGGTATCAACTTTGCTGGTGGAGATAGTACTACCTTCATGACCGGTTGGGCCACCCAATCCTTTGATCTTGGCGAGATCAAAAAGGACGATAAGGTGCAAATTGAGTTCCGCGTGGGTGACAAAGGAGACAGCATTTACGACTCAGCTGCCCTTATCGATGATGTCGCCCTGACAGTGAATTAGTCTTTCAACCTCTAAACAACCAAAACCTCTCGCTTTTTAGATTCAGATTTATTAACTTCTATTTATGCGTTGCGTAGGGTGTACCTAAGGAGTTCGGCCATCGGTTGGGGTTTGGTAACCAGAAAGGTGGAGATAGTCTTGTTTCTGGTCGTAACCGTCCGGATAAACAAACCTTTGATCTTGATCAGTGTTACATTTCAGCGGATTGGCATCGCGCTCAGCCTTGCTTATAATTAGCTCCTCACGCGAAGTTACCCCACGTTTTTTGTAGTTTTCAAAAACAGCGTCCGGCAAGACAGAAAAATAGGAAATGAACTTTTCATTCCAGGGCATCTGCCCGACCTGAATAGCGATGTCGGTTCCTTGGCCTTTGTTGATCCAGGCGATTTGCTCCCCGGCTTTTACTTTTGAACCAGCTTTAAATCCATCCAAAAGATAAAGGTGAAAAAGTCGAATGAGAAATTGCGGTGCTTTGTCGGAGGCGAGTCCGACTTGCTTGCCAATGGGTGTTTGTTCTTCATCAACGCCGGTTATTCTCCCGTCGACCGGACTGTAAATGGCCGTTGCCGTCGTAGGGTCTGGTATGGGAAAGCTCTTACCCCCATTTTGGAAATATTTGTCGAACTCTGGATCAGAGTTGGGCTGAAAATAGTGCTTCATACTACGGCAAGTTTCACCACTGCCGGAAAAATCATGGCCAGCTCCGGAACGGAATTTGGAGATAGAGTAAATTTTGGAAAGATCAATGAAATCCGCTTGGATGAATTGCGGTGGGTGTTCGGCATCGACACCGACACCACTGTTGGTAAAGATGAAATAACCAGCGGCGACAATTAAAAGTATTGGAAGCGCAATGGCGATCTTTACCCAAAGCTTCATCTGAGACAATAGTAACACAATCTGAGTTTGTCAAGAAGACAAAAAAGGTGTATTTTTGAAAGGTGGAAAATCTTTTGAAGGGTCGTGTCAGGCCTTCTCTGGTTGGTTTGCTGCAATCTGTGGCTGTTGCCTCTTACTGCGCCCTAGTTGGAGCTTTTATGTTTTACATCAGCAGAACTGCAGTTCAGCCAGGATACCTCGGAATTTTCCTCATGCTAGTACTGCTGGTTTTTTCTGCCGCGGTCACCGGCACACTCGTCTTCCGGGCCAATAGTGCGGTGATCAGATTGCTCTCTGAGTATTTCCGCAAGCCAAAAGCAAATGTAAAAATAGTCTCTAGCCCCTATTCAAAAGAAAAAATAGTCGAAATCCCTTAAGAACCTCTTCAGTTCGTTAAACTCACCCTAAACCAGTTTTCCCTATTCTCAAATTCTTGAGTAACCTGGATTTATATACTCAGATAAACCGAAGCTTTCAAGGAAACAAATATCAATCCTTGAATTGACAATAAGTAAAGGATAAGCTAATATATCCTTGTATGAACAAAACAGCCACTATCACCGGCAAGCGCCAAATCACTATCCCAATCAAGCTCTTCAAAGCTGCTAATCTGGACAAGAGTAGAAAAGTCCTCGTTAGCGAGAGACAAGGAGAAATTGTTATCACCTCACTTCTCTCTAAGGTTGAAAAACTCGCTGGGTCTTTAAAAATGCCCGAGAGGTGGAAGGGAAAAGACCTCGAGGCGATCATTGAAGAGTCAACCCTTGAGTATTTTCGAGATCGAGAAGCCAAACGATCCAAATGATTTTCATAGACACAAATTATTTGCTCCGTTTCTTTCTCGCTGATTTGGAGGATCAACACAATCAGGCCAGGAAATTACTAGTCGATGCAGCCGCCGGCAGAATCAAACTTTTTACCTCTACGGTGGTTGTTTTCGAACTTTACTGGGTCCTAAGATCGTTTTACCAGAAAGATCGGAGGCAGATTTTTCAAACTCTGAAAGATTTTTTAGATCTTGAGTTTATTCATGTGGAAGAAAGGGCAACCCTCAAGGATTCTCTTGAAACCTTTGAACGCAGCACTTTAAGCCTGGTTGACTGTTACAACTTGGCTTTTGCTAAAAGCAGAAATGCTAAGGATTTTAAAACTTTTGACCGTAAACTGGCTAAATACTTTTCTTGACACTTCCTTCGAATAAGACTAGTTTAATAGCTTTTATCAAGTTCAACACGTATAATTGAATATATGGCACACTCTCAAGGCAAGCAGAAAAAAGAAATCAAGAAGCCCAAGAAGAATAAAAAGAAATGAAACTCTCGGCTTGCACCCAAGAATCTTCGTTTTGCTCGCTTAATTAAGAAGCTCACAAAATAAATGGCCGATGATCTCAGATGCCCTTACTGCAATAGCAAAGATTTGTCTGTAGTACCGGTTCCTGCCGGCACTTCCACTACTACCATCACCTACAAATGCCAAATGTGCCTCCGTACTTTCAGCAAATCCCCACCTGAAAAAGATAAAGAAAAATAGAAATTTTCCCCAGGTTTTCCATAGACAAAGGTGGTATTATAAAGTCGCGATGAAAGGCTATATTCACGACGTCTCTGACAAAGCTAGGGAAAACACTTACTTTCGCCAAGTGCTGGAAACTGGCGAACACACTCAGCTCGTCGTCATGAGTATTCCCGCTGGAGGCGAAATCGGTGAAGAAACCCACGGGGACAACGACCAGGTTCTTTACTTTGTTAGCGGAGAAGGTAAAGCTATCTTCAACGGTGAGGAAGTTAAAATCAGCAAAGACGATGTTGTCCTCGTTAACGCTGGAACAAAGCACAATTTCATCAACACGGGCAAAGACGATTTGAAGATAATTACTGCTTATTCTCCACCCCATCACCCACCGGGGACGATCCACAAAACCAAAGCCGAAGCTGACGCGGCTGGTTATTGATCAAACTACCATGACACTTGTAGTCCGCGATAAGGCTCCAGATTTCGAGCTACCCGATCAAAATGGGAAAACTCACAAACTTTCCTATTACCTTGGCAAAAAGGTCCTACTTTATTTCTACCCCCGAGATTTCACCTCTGGCTGCACAGTCGAAGCCTGCCAGATCCGCGACAGTTTTCCAAAATTTGAGAATGTTAAAGCAAAAGTTTTGGGAATTAGCACGGACAGTATTGAGAGTCACAAGAAATTCGCTGACAAATACGAACTTCCTTTCACCTTGCTCGCCGACACCAACAAAGAAGTGGTTAATCTATACGGAGTTTGGCGACCCAAGAAATTCCTCGGCAAAGAATACTTGGGAACAGTGCGCACTTCATTTCTGATTGATGAGAAGGGCACTATTGAGAAGATTTACGAAAGAATCAAACCAGCCGTTCATGCTCAAGAAGTTTTGAACGATCTAGAAAGAAGGTGATCAATATTTCTCACCACGAAGGCAAGAAAAAAACTGCTCCAAAAAAGAAGGCCAGCAAAAAAAGCAAAAAGTAAGAAGCGTCAATCTTTGCGCAGGTTGCATCGCAACCTATAGTCTGTTATAATTAGCCTGCATTAGTTTCGGGCCAAGTTTTTCCTAAACTAAAAAAGAATAGCTTTATTCTTGCCGAGTTGCTCTTGTAGTGTCAAAAATATTTATGAACATGATTAAGCTTAGGAATGTGGCAATTATTGCTCACGTTGATCATGGCAAGACTACACTTGTCGATGCCCTGCTGCGCCAAAGCAATACCAAGCTCCACAAAGATTTGGAGGGTACCAGCCTGATCATGGATTCCAACGAGCTTGAAAAAGAGCGTGGCATCACAATCTTTTCCAAAAACGCTTCCGTGGTCTGGAAAGGCACGAAGATCAATATTATCGACACCCCGGGCCATGCTGATTTTGGTGGAGAAGTGGAGCGGGTTTTGAAAATGGCCGATGGCTGTTTGCTCTTGGTTGATGCCAAGGAAGGACCAATGCCGCAAACTCGTTTTGTTCTGAAACGTGCACTGGAAATGGGGCACAAGGTCATCGTTGTTGTCAATAAAATTGACAAGTCAATTTTGCGCTCACCTGACAGTGATCTTAAAATCGATCAAGATCAAATAAACAAAGTAATTGGAAAAGTTTTTGATCTTTTCGTTGAACTTGGAGCTGACGAAGACGCGGCTTTTTTCCCAATTGTTTATACATCAGCAAAAAACGGCTTAGCTGGGTCAAAGCCCGATCTTGCCGAAATGAAGGATATTAGCCCCATCTTCGAAGCTATTTTGGAACACGTTCCCGCCCCAGGCGGAGATCCAAGCAAACCTTTGCAGATGCTGGCCACTACTATCGTCGGTGACAATTACAAAGGCCGGATCGCTACTTGTCGCATTTATAACGGGCGAGTCACCGCGGGCCAAGAAGTCACTCATATCAACCGAATCGGGGAGATGAAAAAGGTGAGACTGACCGCCTTGATCGGTTTCTCCGGGTTGGACAAAATTGATATTGCGGAAGCAGAAGCTGGTGACATCGTGGCTATCGCTGGAATAGAAGATATCAATATCGGCGAGACGATCGCTGACGCGAACGAGGCGGTGGCTTTGCCGCTTCTAGATATTGAAGAGCCGACGATCAACATGACTTTCTCAGTCAACTCCTCACCTTTTGCTGGTAAAGAAGGTGAGTTTAAGACTTCCCGCCAGATACGAGAGCGGCTTTTTAAAGAACTGGAAACCGATATGGCCCTCAAAGTAGTTGATGGGGAAAAGGGGGATTGGGTCGTTTCGGGACGGGGTGAACTGCATCTGGCGATTTTGATCGAAAGATTGCGTCGTGAGGGTTACGAATTTCAAGTGGCCCGTCCGCAAGTGATTACCAAAAAAATCGAGGGGAAAACACTTGAGCCTTTTGAAAAAGTTTTTATTGAAGTTCCGGAAAGCTATAGCGGAGTAGTAATGCAAAAAATGGGCGAGAGGGGTGCTCAGTTGCAAGATATGACAAGCGAAAAGGCGGTTGTTTTGGTTGAATTCATCATCCCAACTCGTAAGCTGTTTGGTTATCGCAGTGAATTCATCACTGACACCAAAGGAACCGGTATAATCAATACAATGTTCCATGAATTCCGAGAAAATACTGGTAGCAGCTTTGAACGCAGTCGTGGCTCATTGGTTGCTTTTCAAGATGGACCGACAACTCTCTACGGCTTGACCAATGCACAAGAAAGGGGAACGCTCTTCATCTCTCCGGCAGTCAGAATTTACAAGGGGCAAGTGGTGGGGCAGAATTCTCGGGTTGATGACATCAAAGTGAATGTTTGCAAAGAAAAGCAGCAAACCAATATGCGCAGCAAAGGTGAGGGTGTCTCAGAGCATTTCAATGCCCCCAAACTAATGGGACTGGAAGAAGCTTTGGAATATATTGACGATTCTGAGTTGGTCGAAGTCACCCCGGAGAATATCCGTATTCGCAAGATTGATTTAAACTCCAAGTACTAAAAGTGTTAAAATAGCTCCCGCAGCCATGGAGCTTAAAAATCTCAATGACAAAGAAAAGATCCCCGCTTTGGGACTGGGGACTTGGAATTTGTGGAACGTTGCGGCAGTCGCCTACGCACTCGAAAAAGGTATTACTCATATTGATACAGCTGAGTTTTATGGTACTGAGACTGTCGTTGGTGAAGCTATTGCCAAAAACGACCGCAAGAAACTTTTCCTCACTACTAAGGTCTCACCACACCACCTTTTCACTGAAAAACAAATACTTGATGCTTGCCGTGGCAGCTTAAAAAAACTTGGAACTGACTATGTTGACCTTTACCTCATCCA
>Ga0155606_142_pt4 | contig 13584 bp, 10 predicted proteins | sample RifCSPhighO2_12_FD_107263 | JGI IMG/M metagenome (GOLD analysis project Ga0155606, IMG submission 107263) | Candidatus Woykebacteria bacterium RIFCSPHIGHO2_12_FULL_45_10
ACAGGAGCCATTGTTTTGGCCTTTCTTGCCCGGGCAGTTTTTAGTTGATTAAAGAGTTGGAAAATCGAATGGATCCCGGACAGCTCTCATTCGCTCATTTTCTGGTTTAATTATCGCCCTTCTTTCGGAAGGCTGTCAACTGGATATATATGTATCAAATTTGACTAAGTGGTTATAATAATTTTGGAAGAAGTTGGGATCTGCTGCCTGTCACCCCCGATAGCTCCCCCAAAGCAGAACTGGGGATAGGCAGTTGATTGCGGGGAGAGAGCGGGCGAGCAAGCGAAGGCGCTCCTGGGCACCTATATGTCTGAGACCGCTAAGTAGCTCACCCGCTCTGGACCCTTTAAAGAAGGCGGAAACTCTGGTCTCATTTGCACTGTCACCAGAGTTGAAGCATTTGGCAGGAGAGTCGCGTCTAACGCGAGGGGAAAGCCGGGCGGTGCCTTGCATCACCGAAAGGATCATCCCTCCCCTCTCGTGTGGTCCCGGTCTGTCACGGGCATCTGGCTTCGGCTGGACTCCTGCCAAAATTGGGCTTTCGCTGTTCTCTTGGACTGTTCCGCGGGGAGGGTTTGAGGGATCGGCAAGGCTGGCGCAGCTGGGAACGTTTAACGCATGTTAAACGGCTCTGGCTGCGCTTTTCCCATCTTGGTTAATTAAAACGAAAGGAGACCTCATTGATGGATAGAGATGCGGCCAAAACCCTAGCTCTGGTAGCAGGGGGAGCCTTTCTGCCGTTTCCTCTACTTGGATTCGGGGCGACGCTAGGAATCTCGGTCTGGTCTTTCAAGAATGGTGATTTGATCTCAGGAGTGGTTCTTATACCATTTTCCCTCTTCTTTTTGGCCTTTGCGATAGGCACTATAGCAACTTTGATCAGTGTATCTCGACAGTAAGAACCAACTGCTGAGTCGAGCTCAGGGTTAAGTTACCGTAATAGTAACCCCTAACCCTGAGCGTTTCATTTTTTAAGTTTTAACCTTTCTTCAAATTATCATTTAATTGAGTTAAAATCAGAGCTCCATGGAAAAATTCAAACTTAATTCTCCTTTTCAACCAACTGGTGATCAGCCAGAGGCGATTGCGAAGTTGATAACCGGTCTTCAGCGTGGGGACAAACACCAGAGCCTGCTTGGAGCCACTGGTACTGGAAAAACTTTCACGATTGCTAATGTTGTTAACCAGGTTCAAAAACCGACCCTGGTAATTGCTCACAACAAAACTTTGGCTGCGCAGCTCGCCAGTGAGTTTCGTGAATTCTTTCCAACCAATGCGGTGGAATATTTTGTCAGTTATTACGACTACTACCAACCTGAATCTTATGTTCCCCAGATTGACCTTTATATCGAGAAAGACGCCTCTATTAACCAAGAAATTGACAGATTAAGATTGGCAGCGACCAAGTCCCTGATGACGCGCAGGGATGTATTGATAGTCGCTTCGGTCTCTTGTATTTATGGTCTGGGTAGTCCAACCGCTTACAAAAAAAGCACTATTAACCTTTTCAAAAAGCAAAAGATCGCTCTGACAGAAGTGGCAAGAAGGTTGACTGAACTTCAATACGAACGGAACAATCTGGATCTCAAGCGTGGTACTTTCAGAATCAAGGGCGACTTACTTGAGGTTTTCCCGGCTTATGAGCAGTTTGTAGTAAGAATTAGTTTTTTTGGTGATGAGATTGAAAAGATCTCTCAGGTTAACTCAACCAGTTTTGAAGTTGAAAAGGAACTTCCCGAGATTCTCGTTTTTCCGACACGGCATTACCAAATGGAGGATGAGGATGTTGCTACACCCCTTTCTCAAATCCGTGAGGAATTAGCTGATCGCTTGAAATATTTAAAAAGTAAGAAGAAATTGGTAGAGGCTCAACGTTTGGAGCAGCGGACGAAATACGATCTGGAAATGATGGAAAACATTGGCTACTGCAATGGCATTGAGAACTACTCACGCTATTTTGATCATCGAAAAGCGGGCGAGCCGCCCTACACCTTAATTGATTATTTTCCAGAAGATTTTCTACTGGTTATCGATGAGTCCCACATGAGCCTACCCCAGCTAAGGGCGATGTGGCATGGGGAGAAAGCTCGCAAGAGTATGCTAATTGATTACGGTTTCCGCTTGCCAAGTGCAATGGACAACCGTCCTCTTACCTTTGATGAATTCTCCCGTAAGACCAACCAGGTAATTTACACTTCGGCTACTCCGCAACAACACGAACTATCAATGTCAACTCAAGTCGTGGAGCAAATCATTCGTCCGACCGGAATCGTTGACCCGGAAGTTGAGATAAGAAAAACCAAAGGACAGATTGACAATTTGATTAGCGAGATTCAGCAGACAGTGAAAAAAGGTGAACGTGTACTGGTTACTACTTTAACCAAGAGAATGGCAGAGGATTTGACGGAATATCTGCAAGAGCGGGATATAAAAGTCATGTACATTCACCACGAAGTTGATACTTTGGAACGGATTGAGGTTCTGCGGGATTTACGAAGGGGAATTTATGATGTGTTGGTTGGAGTTAACTTACTTCGAGAAGGTTTGGATCTACCAGAGGTCTCGTTGGTCGCAATTCTAGATGCGGACAAAGAGGGCTTCTTGCGTAGCCGAACAAGTTTAATTCAAACAATTGGTCGTGCCGCCCGAAGAGTTAACGGACGAGTAATAATGTACGCGGATACTATCACTGGTTCAATGAAACAAGCGATTGATGAGACTGATCGCCGCCGAGCAATTCAGGTTAAATCTAACGAAGAGCATGGTATCACTCCAAAAACAATTGAGAAGGCGGTTCACGATATTGGCGAACGTTTGAGTGAAATTCAGCCGGAAGCTGAAACTGTTGAAGAGCTTGATTTGACTAAAGTACCTAAAGACCAGATTAAGAGGTTAGTTATTGACTTGGAAAAAGCAATGAAACTCGCTGCTGAAAATCTCGAATTTGAACGCGCAGCTTTAATCAGAGATCAACTGGTTGAACTAAAGAAAGAAGAAGTTAAGGTTCCGAAAACAATTTCCGCTGCTCAAGCAAAAAAGTTGAGAATGTGATGATTAGGTTGTCTATGAGGATTGCTTACCCTTTACTTTTCTGTTAAAATCTTTCGGTCAGTTTTGGGTGAAACAAAAAAATGATCGACAAGATTTCCATTCGCGGCGCCAGCGAACATAACCTCAAACACATTGATTTGGATCTTCCTAAGAATTCCTTGATTGTTATCACTGGGATTTCCGGTTCAGGCAAAAGCTCTTTGGCCTTTGACACTATTTACGCTGAAGGGCAGCGGCGCTACGTTGAATCGCTATCAGCCTATGCCAGACAGTTCCTTGGGTTGATGGAAAAGCCGGACGTTGACCAGATTGAAGGCCTCTCGCCGGCGATTTCTATTGACCAAAAATCCGCTTCCCACAATCCCCGTTCAACCGTTGGTACGATTACTGAGATTTACGATTATATGCGCCTTCTTTGGGCTCGAATTGGTCACCCTCATTGCCCAATTGATGGTAAGGAAATTTCAGCCCAATCCACTCAAGAAATAGTTGATCAGCTCCAAGCACTCCCAAAGAGCAAAAAGATTCTGCTTTTGGCTCCGATAGTGAAAGGTCGCAAAGGTATTTATGAAGAAGTTTTTATTGATCTGAAAAAGAAAGGCTTCGTCAGAGTACGGGTTGATGGCAAGGCTTACGAGATCGACGAAGTGCCGGCTCTGGATCGTTACAAAATCCACGACATTGAAGTAGTGGTTGATAGGTTAATTCTCCCAATCGAACGTCAGAGGTTAACTGAATCAGTGGAAGTGGCTCTTCGGCTTGGAGAAGGGTTAACAATAATTAACATCGAGGGCGAGAAGGACCGACTCTATTCCGAAAAATTTGCCTGTCCGGAACACGATATTTCTTTGCCAGAACTCGAACCCAGAACTTTCTCATTTAACAGTCCGCACGGAGCTTGTGCTGCCTGTAGTGGGCTCGGAACGAAACTAACCATCGATGCCGATTTGGTTATCCCAAATAAAAGCCTCTCGATTAGCGAAGGCGCGATTTTGCCTTGGAGCAGAACCTTGGCCCACGATTCCTGGACGGCACGACGTTTGGAAGGCTTGGCTGAACACTTAAATTTCTCATTAAGTAACCCAATTGAAAAGCTGCCTAAAGATACTCTTGAGAAGATTCTTTATGGTTCCGCAGAAGACGTCTTCAACGTCAGTGGTCGTAATCGTTTTGGCCGTCACATTAGCTTCAACACTACCTTTGAGGGGGTTATCCCCGAACTACTGCGTCGTCACTCTGAGAGTGAAAGTGACTGGGTCAAGCGTGAAATTGAGAAATACATGCGGGAAGAAATTTGTGAAGTTTGCGGCGGTGATCGATTGAAGAAAGAGACACTGTTTGTGACGATCAAGGATAAATCGATCGTTGAGGTCAGTAATTTTTCTATTTCTGCCGCAGCCGACTGGTTTGAAAAACTTGAGATTGGTGAAACCGAGTTTTTGGTAGCCAAGCAGATTCTGAAGGAAATCAAGGCTCGTTTAAAATTTCTAACCGACGTTGGTCTAGACTATCTGACTATCAATAGAACTGGTGCCACTTTGGCTGGTGGGGAAGCCCAGAGAATTCGTTTAGCAAGTCAAATTGGTTCGGGACTTTCGGGGGTGCTTTACGTTCTGGATGAGCCGTCGATTGGATTGCACCAAAAAGATAACGCCAAGCTAGTCAGCACGCTTAGAGAGTTAAAAGAATTGGGAAATACAGTCATTGTTGTCGAACACGACGAGGAAACTATTCGAGCAGCTGATTGGGTGGTGGATATTGGTCCTGGTGCTGGGGAAGCCGGTGGAGAAGTAATTGCGCAGGGAACTCCAGAGCAAATTGCCAGCGATCCAAATTCAATAACTGGACAATTTCTAGCTGGCAAGAGAAAAGTTGCCCAGAATATTGTACTTGGTAGGAAGAACAAAAGTGAAAAAAACTTGAAAATAGTTGGAGCTACTGAACACAATTTAAAAAATATTACCGTTGAGATACCCCTAGGCAAATTCGTCTGTATTACCGGAGTTTCTGGCAGCGGTAAATCAAGTTTGATTTGGGATATTCTTTACAAAGCTTTGGCAGAGCGTTTTTACAGAGCTAAGGACCGACCGGGTAAGTTTGCGAGTTTGGAAGGAGTCGAAAATATCGACAAGGTAATTGCCATAGATCAATCCCCGATTGGTCGTACTCCAAGGTCAAATCCAGCGACTTATACTGGGGCTTTTGGGGCGATCCGTGACATCTTTGCGCAAACTCCGGAAGCGCGCTCTCGAGGCTATCAACCCGGAAGATTTTCTTTCAATGTAAGAGGCGGTAGGTGTGAAAATTGCCAAGGTGATGGTGTTATTAAGGTGGAAATGCAGTTTCTGCCTGATGTTTACGTCACTTGTGAAGTTTGCGGGGGGCAGCGTTACAATCGTGAAGCCTTGGAAGTACTTTACAAGGGCAAGAACATCTCTCAAGTACTCAACATGACTACCGAGGAAGCCTTTGATTTTTTTGAAAACATCCCTCAAATTGCTGCTAAGCTCAAAACTTTGGTTGAAGTCGGTTTAGGCTATATCCGTCTTGGCCAATCAGCCACAACTCTCTCTGGAGGTGAAGCTCAAAGGGTGAAGCTTGCAACCGAACTTTCGCGCCGTAGTACTGGAGGAACTATCTATATTCTTGATGAACCAACAACTGGTCTGCACTTTGCTGATATCGACAACCTACTGCTGGTGTTACATCGTTTGGTCGAAGCAGGTAACACAGTAATTATTATTGAACACAATCTTGATGTGATCAAAACTGCTGATTGGATAGTTGATTTGGGTCCAGATGGGGGTGACCGGGGTGGCGAGATCGTCTCTTGCGGAACCCCAGAGCAGATTTCCCAGGACAAAGATTCGTATACAGGTGCGTTCCTCAAAAAAGTTGTGACAACCGTTGATCTAAAGTCTTGATTTCTCCCAGCAACTTATTTTATAGTACCGCTATAATATATACTGATAAAACTACTGGTATCATAACCGACCCCAAATGAAAAAAACAAAAACCCCCAAAAAACCGATTTTAGACCTCTTACCGATCGAGGAAAGATGGAATTCATTGGTGAAAAACACTCTTGATTTTGTTTATATTGTCGATCGACAGGGTAAATTTATCTTCGTGAACCGTACTGACCTTATTTACAAGAAAGAGAAAATCTTAGGAAGAGAAGCAGCTGACTATGTCCTCAAGGAGTACCGACCGATTGTCAAAAAAGCTTTTAACCGCTGCTTAAAAACCGCCCAGCCACAAATCTACGAGGCAGAAATTATTGCCGTCAAGGGGGAGACCAGATGGTTCCGCTCTTACGTGAGTCCAATCAAAACCAGTGAGGGGATTTTGGCTTTGCTTTTGATCTCTACTGATATTACGGCAGCAAAAAAAGCTGAAATAGAATTGCAGAAAGTGCACAATGAGCTCGAACAGAGGGTTTATTCCCGAACGGTGGAACTGCAAAAACTAACGGAAAAGATGGCCCAAAATTTAGTGGGAGTAGAGAGAGAAAAAAACCGCTGGGAAGCGATTTTTTCCAATGTTGAAGAGGGTGTGTATATTAGTGATAGCAATAAGAGAACGATTACTATGAATGGAGCCTGTGAGATCATGAGCGGGTGGGATGAAAAGGAAGCTGCCGGAAGAAGTTATCATGAAGTTTTTTCCTGCCACGACAATCAAGGACATTATTATCCAGATTTTGATCCGGTAGAGAAAGTCTACCAAAGTCTGGAACCAATACATTACGATGAACATCTTCATACAAGTCGTGATGGTTCGGAACGTTGGGTAGGGGTTTCTTATACACCAATTTTGGACTCCGAGCATCTGGTGCAATGTGTAGCGGTTATACGCGATATTACGAGCCTAAAAGAGATTGAAGTTGCCAAAAGTGAATTTGTATCAATTGCCTCACACGAATTGAGGACTCCCTTAACAGTCATCAACGGCTACTTGTCCCTTTTGCTCAGTGGTGATTTGGGCGATATTAGTGACGCTTCCAAGCGAATGCAACATCTTCAAGTCATTAACAAAATCTACAACGAGACGCGAAGGTTAACGGCGTTGGTTGAAGAGTTGCTAAATGTTACCAGGATTGAAGAAGGCCGTATCAAATTAAACTTAAGAGAAGTTTACTTGTCCGAGGTTATCCGGGAAGTAGTCAGTGAGTTTGAACCATTGGTGCAAAGGCAAAACAGCGTTCTACAGGCCAATTTTGCCGGCGAAGAAAAGCCGATTGTCGGCGATTGTGACAAGATCAAGCAAGTGCTAGTAAATTTAGTTGATAACGCAATTAAATACAACCCACCACAAGTAAAAATTAATATCAAGATACGACCTTACAACGATCGGGTTGAGGTAACAGTTGAGGACAACGGAGTCGGAATCCCAGCTGCTCTCCAAGGGAGAATTTTTAGTAAGTTTCAGCAAGTACCAGGCTCATATACCAAGGAAAACAAAGGCAGCGGCCTCGGACTTTTTATTGCCAAGTCCCTAGTTGAACTACACCACGGTTCGATAGAATTAAGGAGCACTCCAGGAAAAGGTAGTGAGTTTATTTTTAGCCTGCCGACTGTTGCTAGATAGTGGTAGAAGTGTTAAACTCTGATGGCTAAAATGGGTAAGGAAAAAATAAAAGTTCTCTTGATTGAGGACGAAAAAGAAGTTCTCGAACTCTACAAGCTAAAATTAACTTTGGACGATTACGACGTCATTACTGCTACTAGCGGCAAGGAAGGTCTGGAAAAAGCCTTCAAGGAAAATCCAGATCTGATTTACCTTGATATCAAAATGCCAGAAATGGACGGATTTGAAGTCTTGCAGCGTTTAAGAAGCGAAGAGGCAACCAAGACTACCCCAGTGGTGATCCTCTCCAACTTTGATGAGCAAGAAATGATTGAAAAAGGCTTGACACTAGGGGCTAACGAATATTTGATCAAGTCCCAATTTACTCCGGAGGATATTTCTTCAAAGGTCAAAAACTGGGTTAAGGAATGACTTTTCAAAAAAAGTTCAAGCAGCTCTTTTTTTGCTCAATACTACTTTTGCTCTTGGTTATTTCGAGCCTTTTTCCTGGAAGGGTTTTTTCTGCAGAGTTTTCAACTGGCTATGATATTAAGTTTACTTTTGATACCAGTGGACGCGCCCATGTTGTTCAAAAAATCAGCCTTAAAAACAAGACAGATGATCTTTACGCCTCAGAATATACTTTGACAATTGGCTCCAACCGTGTCAGCGAGGTAGCCGCCAGCGATCGTCTTGGGGGAGTTCCGGTCAGTACCTTAACCAAAGACCAATCTACCAGTATCACAGCCAAGATGAATGACAAGGTAGTTGGCTTGGGAAAAGTGGCAACGCTTACCATCAATTATACAATTGATGATTTGGCTCTCAAGCACGGACTGATTTGGGAAGTGAATATTCCCAAAATTGTCACCCAAGAAGAAGTTGACAGTTATAGCTTACGCTTATCAATCCCTGAGAGTTTCGGTAGCCTTCATTCAATCGTACCAACACCAGGCAGTACTGAAAGCGGAAGCGGACAAACAACCTACGTTTTTGACAAAAACGCAGTCAGTTACAACATTTCTTCTTCGTTTGGAAAAGTTCAACAGTTCAAGTTCGATCTGAAATACCGCTTGAAAAACAACAATATTTTGTCTGGTTTAGGAACGATTGCTCTTCCTCCGGATACAAATCAGCAACAAATTTTTCTAAAGTCAATTTCCCCAAGCCCCAAAAGGCTTTACTCTGATGCTGACGGCAATTTTCTGGCAGATTTTCTGGTTAAGGGGCGTTCAAATTTGGAGATAAGCGTCGCCGGTTACGTAAAGATTTCCGATCAGACGGAGGAGCTCCAAAAAGTCAAGGAAACTGATCAGGAAACTCTTGCTAAATATTTGAAAGCTGACAAATATTGGGAGACGCAAGACGCAGCTATTCAAAAGAAGGCCAAAGAACTTAGCTCTATAGGCGAAATCTACAAGTTCGTTACAACGAATCTCAAATACAACTACAATCGTTTGGAACAGTCGGTTCCGGATCGTTTTGGGGCCGCTAAGGCCTTGCAAAACCCAACGAATGCTATTTGTACTGATTTTACAGACCTTTTTATCGCTTTGGCTCGTGCCAAAGGAATTCCAGCCCGTGAGATTGAAGGTTATGCCTATTCTGATAATGCCAATACACGTCCAATTAAAGTTGGAGGTTTGGAAGCAACCAACATTCTGCATGCTTGGCCAGAATATTTCGATAAGACCAAAAGTCGCTGGATAGCGGTGGATCCTACTTGGGAATCAACTACTGGCGGAGTAAATTACTTTGACAAGCTGGACACCAACCATTTTGCCTTTGTCATTCATGGTTCCTCCAGCCAATGGCCAGTGCCAGCCGGTGGTTACAAAATAAACGGTAATGAGACTGATGATCTCAAAGTCGAGTTTAATACTGATGAAGTGAATTTTGGGCCAGATCTGGTAGCTAGTTTTGAATTCCAGAATGTGATTGGTGGTCTGCCAAGCAGCGGTAAAGTGGTTATTCGAAATTCGACTGGAAGAGCTGTATTGACACCGAAAATCAAATTTTCGATTTCTGGAGCGAAAATCACCAGCGGCGAAAGCGCCTCTGAGAGCACCTTCCTCCCTTTTGAGACTAAAACTTACGAGGTTAAATTGACCGCTGGAAGTTTAACCAACACCAAGAAGCTCGCCTCTAGTGTTACTGTTGACGGTTGGGTTGGCAAGGATGTTTTTGAGAAGAAGTTCAGTACTAGTTTTTTGGTTCATCCTTTCTTTCTAAGTGTTAACCCGGTTTCAATCCTTGCACTGGCAACAAGCGGTTTACTAATTTTTATCTATCCGCCCGTGTTTCGAAAGATCCGCAACCGATTGAATAAACGATCTTAACTTGATCCAAGAGGATAAAATAGCTATATGTTGAAAAATGTGGAAGTTGGGACAACCAGCGGCGTTTATTTATTCAAAAACAAATCCAGAAAAATTATTTACATTGGAAAAGCGATCAATTTAGCTAGTAGGCTAAAAAGCTATTTTCAAGGTAACGCTCCTTTCCGACAACAGAGAATTGTAAAAGAGGCGACTCAAGTTGAAACCATTGAGGTTGATTCTGAGATTGAAGCCTTGATTTTGGAAGCCAACCTGATCAAAAAGTTCCAACCCATTTACAACATCCAACTGAAGGATGATAAAGACTATCTTTATATAAAGTTTGTGAAAGAACCATTTCCAAGAGTGGTGTTGGCGCGGAAGAAGGATCTAGCAGATGCAAAGGAGTATTTTGGCCCTTACCCTTCCGCCCGGAGTGTCCGTTCTACCTTGCGGAGTTTGCGAAAGATCTTTCCTTACCGAACTTGCAGCCTGGGCCAGAAAAGGGCCTGCTTCTACTTTCATATCGGTTTGTGCCCTGGAGTTTGCGCTGGAGCAATAACTGAAAAAGATTACTTAAAAAACATTGCTAAACTTAGACTTTTCTTGCAAGGGGGTAAAATTAAAGTAGTGACCCTTTTTGAGAGAGAGATGAAAACCGAAGCAGCAGCCTTAAATTTCGAAAAGGCCGAAGAGTTGAAGAGCAAGATTGAAGCCATCAATTATATTATCCGTCCAGTACGACGGGTTGACGAGTATCTTGAAGCCAGTGCAATCGAGGAGATTCGTCAAAGGGAACTGGCTGATCTAACAAAAATACTGCATCTTAAAATCGATTTGGAAAGGATTGAGTGTTTTGACGTCTCCAATTTCTCAGGAAAAAGCGCTACTGGCTCGATGGTGGTTTTTAGCGCTGGAACAGCCGACAAAGCTCAGTACCGCCGCTTTAAAATCAAAGGCCATGATAGCCTAAATGATCCGGCAATGATGGGAGAAGTGCTACGGAGACGTCTGAAAAACCCTTGGCCGTTGCCAAAACTAATTGTCGTCGATGGGGGTAAGACTCAAATAGCGGCGGTAAGCAAAGAGTTAATCGGGACAAATATCCGAGTTCCTGTTATTGGTTTGGCCAAAAGAAATGAAGACATTTACACCCAAAAAGGAGAGCGGATTCGCCTGCCAAAAGACTCAGAAGCACTTTTTCTTTTGCAGAGAATTCGAGATGAGGCGCATCGTTTCGCAATTTCTTATTACCGGAAATTAGCCTCTCAAAATCTTTTGACACCTGCCTGAAAGCTGTGTTAGGTTTTAATAGTGAAGAAACTAATACGCAACCTTATTTTGGCCTCTACCGCCTTTATCTTTGTGGCTTCTTTTTACCCAGGGATCAAGTACGACAACCTTGCTGACTTGGCAGTAGCAGCGCTAATTTTTTCTTTGCTAGTCCAATTTGTCAAGCCAATTCTGAAACTTTTGACACTGCCCTTTAACCTGTTTTCTTTTGGTTTGTTTAGTGTCCTGATTAATATCGCTATCCTTTTTTTGGTTGGTGTCTTTGTTAGCGGCTTTCATGTGGTTGGCTTTAGCTTTGCAGGTGGAAGTTTTAGCGGTTTTAGCCTGCCAGCAGTCTCGTTGACGATGCTTCTCAGTGCCATTGTCGCCTCGGCACTGGTTGGGTCGGTAGCAACCTTTCTTCAATTTATCTTTCGATGACTGGCCTTACTGTGTTAAAATAAGCACCAATGTTACAGAACGCTCTTTTAGGTGCCCAAATTATAGTGGCTGCTTTGCTTGTCACGACAATCATTATGCAAAATAAAGGCAGTGGTGTCGGGAGTGTTTTTGGTGGCGAGAGTGTGGTCTATCGCTCCCGGAGAGGTGTAGAAAAACTTTTACACTACTCCACAATAATTCTGGCAATCGTCTTTGCTACCCTCTCACTGTCTTCAGTGCTACTTGGTTAAAAGTTTGTCAAATGACAAAAAGACTTAGGTTTTTCTATCTTTTTGCTTTAGCTTTTTTCCGTAAGAATTTTCGACTGGCCGCTAGAGCGGTAATTTTTGCGCTTTTTACCTTTGTTTTTTTCACTCTTACCTTCAAGGGCATTTGGCTACCATTTGGTCAGAGGCTTTGGCTTAGTTTGGAAAAGACAACTTACACTGAAGGAGTTGTCGGCAGTGTAAAATCCTTGAACCCACTTTTTGAGACCACTGAAGCTGAAAGCGAGCTTAATACGCTGGTATTTCGCTCACTGACCAGGCTTGATAAAAGCGGCAAGCTGCAGCTTGACTTAGCTGAAAGCATTCAGGAAGTGACTCCGACAGAGTATGTCTTCAAGCTTAAGAAAAATGTTTTTTGGCATGACGGTAAAAATTTCACTGCTGGCGATGTTGTCTATACAGTGGAGAGTTCACAAGATGCAAAACTTGCAACCACGGCAAAAACGGTTTTCAAGGACATTAAAATCGAAAAGATAGATGATTATACGGTCAAATTCAAATTGCGTGAACCTTTTGCCCCCTTTCTCTCACAGACCACGGTGGGGATCATTCCCGCGCATATTCCCCTCAGTAGTTATAAACCAATAGGAACTGGAAATTTCCGGGTGGCGGATTTCACACCGGAAAAACTTGTCCTTTCGAATGGTCGTCTGGATTTAGTTTTTCGCTTTTATATGAGTGCTGAAAGGGCAGTCCTGGCTTTGAAGCAAGGGGAAGTGAAGGCTCTTGGGGGTTTGGAAAAGAAGGATTTAGAGCAACTGGCCGGCTTTTCCAATTATCAGCTTTATAGCAAAACTATGCCGACGAGGTTGACAGCTGTTTTCTTCAACACCAAAGCTGAGGCTGTGTCAGACAAACTTGTTCGACAAGCACTTTCCTACGCAACGGCGAAGAGCAGTCTGATTAAGGTAGCTGACGGAGGCTCTGTGATAGCTGCTGGGCCTCTGGCGTCGGGCAATTCCTTGCAAGTAGCGGAGAAGGAACATTTCCCTTTCGACTTATCGAAAGCTGCTATTTTGCTCGACAAAGCTGGTTGGAAGCTGGAAAAAGGAAAAAGAACCAAAGATGGCAAACACTTGAGCCTAACTCTGACCACTGCCGTTAGTGACCAGTACCAAAGCTTGGCCAAAGAAATAGGTAAAAGCTGGTCAATCCTTGGAATTGACTATCAAGTCCTCAGCTTGCAACCAGGCGAGATGGACCAAGCGATTAAAGATACCCAGTTTCAGCTCGTCTTAACAACTGAAGCGATCAACTTCGACCCGGACCAATATGTACTTTGGCACTCGACGCAAGTGCGGCAAGGCAATCTTACTGTTCTGTCCTCACCAAAAGTTGATAAACTCTTGGAGGATGCTCGCAAAAGAAATGACAACGCGTTCCGTAAGGAAAAGTACGCTGAGTTTGTGCGCATTTTGGCTGATGAGTCACCGGCTATTTTTCTCTACTATCCAACTTACAATTGGCTTGTTAACAAGAAAGTTAGCAATATTAGGCTTGATAGGTTTGTCACTCCAGCTGACCGTTTCCAAAACGCTTCTGAGTGGAAAATCCCCAGGTTTGCTATATAACCAACAAAAAACCCCGATTAAATCGGGGCTGCTTGTCCTAAGAAAACCTCATCCGCCGACTGGCAGAGAGATTTC
>Ga0155606_134_pt3 | contig 13460 bp, 13 predicted proteins | sample RifCSPhighO2_12_FD_107263 | JGI IMG/M metagenome (GOLD analysis project Ga0155606, IMG submission 107263) | Candidatus Woykebacteria bacterium RIFCSPHIGHO2_12_FULL_45_10
AAGTAGCGCCGGTTCCATCTGGGCCCAAGTAATTCCAGGTTGAACCGTCATTATTCGTGGCCACCTGCAACCGCAGATTGGTACCGGCTGGTTTTGAAAGGGTTGAAGTCAGATAATTAAAAGAAACGCCAGCCAAAGAATCGAAAGTCTGGGATTCAAAAGTTCCTGATGTCTGATAAACTCCAGACCCTCCTCTGACAACTTGAAACTCCCCGCTGTCGTTTCCAGTTGCCAGGTAAGCATAGTCTCCTACCACAAATGCCCCAAACCCGGCACCGTTTAAATCTGCGCTTCCATACAACTGAGGTGAAGAGGGTGTTGAAATATCGATTGTTTTAAATTCGGAATTTGCTTGGCTATGGGCGAGAAAAGCTAATGTACCTGAAACAAACACCCCAAAAGGTGTTCCAGCAGCATTAAAAGTACCAACTAGGGTAATGCTACTAGGATTGGAGGCGTTGAGTATTGTTAACTGGGCGCTAGCTATATATACCGTAGTTCCAACAACAAAAACACTATTACCGTCAGAGGCTCCGGGGGTGTTGTAAGACCCAGCAAAGGTTGGGTTGTTATTGGTCACATTAATCACCTGTAACTCCTGGTTGTTGTGGGTTGAGGCAACATAGGCAAAATTACCGGAAAGGCTGATATCTCTGGCTGCAGCGTTTAAATTTATACCTCCGAGTTGGGCCGGTGAGAGAGGGTTGGAAATGTTAATTGTGTAAAATTCGTAGCCTACACCGGTTGTATTATTGTTGGTGACTAAATAAGCCCTATTACTCGACACAGCGATGCCTCTTCCATCAGCTGCGGTAGCAGAATTGAAATGAGAACCAGCTAGTGTAGGGGTGGCCGGATTGGTGACATTCACAACTGTCATTTCTCGACTGTTGTGAGAAGTCGCTACGTAAGCGTAATTTCCAGAAACGACAACAGCGTAGGCATCCGAAGCCAAGTCCAATGAACCCAATAGTGTGGGATTGGCCGGATTTGACACATCGTAAATGAAGAAGTCAGCTCCGGCTTGTGATAAAGTCGTGATGTAAGCTCTATCGTTGGCTACAAATATGTCTGTTGCATTCGTTGTTCCACCCAGATTTCTGACAGCAACTACTTGAGGACTTGTCCAAGTACCTCCACTCGATGGGCCAAGCTGAACTTCTCCGCCAGGGGTCACTACGGTTCCGACTTTCGTGCCCGTATTAAAATCTGCCTGAGAAGTTTGCACCCAGCTTGAATTGTTTGCATAACGAGCTAAATAGAAACTAGAAGAAATTGTTTTCGTCCCCAAGGAGGACCAGCTGACGCTGCTGATAATTTTTTTGGTTGAGGCATCAAGGAGTGCACCCGCATCGCTACAACTGACAATCGAACCTTCTGCTGTCAAGCGACAAACATTCTCAACCGTGAAAGAGTAAGTGAATATTCCCAGCGCCGCAGTTCCCGGTAATGCGGCCCAATTGTCTCCGGATTGTTCGACATGATAAGTTCCTGGACTTGTCAGAGAAAGCCAAGCACTGTCTTTGATAGATCGAATCGCCTCAATCTGTTTTTGAAGTAAAAGATTTCCCTCAAAGGATTTACTGTTTCGTGAGAGGGCTTCCCGAATCGAGATCATAGTTAAGGTGATACTGACAAGAATAGTGCTGGCCATGGCAATGGTGACGATTAGCTCAATGAGCGCCTGACCCTGTTGAACGTTTTTGGACAGTTTGCTAGCAGTTTTCTTGTTCATCAACAACTCCCAGGAAGTTAAGGGTCAACTTGGTTGCACTTGACCCACTGGTAAGACAAATCCAATTTAGCGCTGGGTCAAAGCCTACCACCTCGCCAGAAACTCGGGTAAAAATTACATTGCTACATTCAGTAGGAACCCCACAAGGTAAATTAGGAGAAATAGTCACATTCTCAGTTGCAACAATAAAATTATCGGGGTTGAGGCTGTCATAGCTGTTGCCGCGAAAAAGGGTGAATTTATCACTATCAAAATGTACTCCATAGACACTTGGCGTTGGTTGGTCCTCTACATCTGCTTCCATGGCTTTGCTTCTTGCTTCGGCCAAAATAGAGACAATTTGTCTTGAGGTTGAATCCAATTTCAGTTTCGTATTACTTTGACCGAAACTGGCAATTCCAAGAGCTAGTAGAACTCCCAAAAGTCCAACTGCCAACAAGACCTCAATTAAAGTAAAACCAAAGGTATTCCTTCCCATTATTTTAGCGTTGATTGAGTGAGCCAATCCCCTGATAAAGTGGTGTGATGACCGAGAGAAGAACGAGAGCGACGACACCAGCGATGAAAATGATCAAGATTGGCTCAATAATGACCGTCAAGTTTTTGATAATGTCGCTAAATTTCTCACCATAATGAGTGGAGATGTCCAAGAGGCTTTTGTCCAAATCCCCGGACTCTTCTCCAACCTTTACAACTCGCCTCAAAAGTGATGGGAAGCTCTTGGGCCGTTTTTTCATTGCTCCTTCAAGAGCTGACCCTTGGACAATTTCATCACGAATGAAAGCAATATCCAGAGAGAGAGTTGGTGAAACAACTACACTAGAGGCAATTTCCAAACATTCAATGATAGGAACCCCAGCCTTGAGTAAAAGGGCAGTTGTATTGGTAAATCGAGCCAAATCCATCAAACGAATCAAATTTGCCAAAGACGGTATTTTGGTAAGAGCCGCAAGTAGCCAAGAACGGACTGTTGTAACCATCATAGCTCGCCAAAGAACTCCTAGTGTCAAAGCAATGCCAAGACCAAAAAAAAGTTTGTATTTACCGACAAAAAGCGAGGACTGGAGGATAAACAAAGAATAAGCAGGCAATTTTAGCTTTAACTGAAAGAAAATTGTGGCAACTTTCGGCAAAGAAAAGGCAAAGGAATAAAACGAAACTGCAAGAAGAACCCCCAGCACCAGACCAGGATAGAATAAGGCTGACTTGACCGCGTTGGTAGTAGCAATACTGGTTTTTAGGTTGCTAGCAGCATCCCCAAGGACTTTGTCTAGGTTTCCAGCCGCTTCTCCAGCCTTGATAATATTGACAAAGACCCTATCAAAAGAGTCTGGAAAGTTCTCTAGGCCCTCCGAAAGTGACTTACCACTAGAGACTTCATCTGATAGCCTCTCCAGTATTTTTTTGAAAGAATTACTCGCAGAATCTTCTTTGAGAGAGTCCAAGGCTTCTAGAATTGGTATTCCAGCCCGCAGCTCCGTCGAGAGGCTATCAATAAAAACTAACTTTTCGGCATCACTTAACTTTGGTTTTCTAGCGAAAACAGGCAGATTCATTTTTGTTACTCTCTGGTGGCACTCAGCACTTCTTCGATCGTTGTGGTACCAGCTTGAACTTTTTCCAAGCCATCGTTGATCATTGTTTTGAAACCATCTTTTTTGGCTTGTTCAGCTATTTTTTGCAGAGGTGCTTTACTGAAGACCAAATCCTTAATAGCTTGAGAAACTCTTAGCACCTCAAAAATGCCGACCCGACCCCTTGTGCCTTCATTATTACAAACACTACAACCGCGACTTTTGTACTGACGAGGATTGTTTTTGTCAAAAAGGGTTTTTTTGCCACCGAAATCCTTGTTCAAAGTTTCCAGTAAGGTCTTTTCAATTGGGATTGAGACAAGACAACTTGGGCAATTGCGGGCTACCAAACGCTGAGCAATTACCAAAGACAAACTTGAACCGATCAAATACGCTTGTGCACCAAGATCAATCAGCCTGGGAATCGCCCCAACAGCGTCATTGGTATGCAAAGAAGAGAGCACTAAGTGCCCGGTCAGGGCGGAATGGATGGCGATTTCAGCTGTTTCTTCATCGCGGATTTCCCCAACCAAAATAATATCCGGATCGTGGCGCAAGATTGACCGGAGTCCGTTTGCAAAAGTCAGACCTGCTTGAGGGTTGACTTGGATTTGGTTGACTCGAGGTAAACCATATTCAATTGGATCCTCAATAGTGCAAATATTGACTTCACTCGTGTTTAGAATTGTCAAAATATTGTAAAGTGTCGTTGTCTTACCAGAACCAGTTGGCCCGGTTGCCAGGATCATTCCATGGGGTTTGGTGAGTTCTTCTTCGATCACCTTAAGATTTTGCCCAGTCAAGCCAAGATCCTGAAGGGTTTTTGGACGGGCTGCGCTAGAAAGCAAACGCAAGACTGCATCCTCCCCGTGGTAAGTTGGTAGAATCGAGACCCGGACGCTGATTTCATCATTGCGGTGTTTAAAGCGAAAACGCCCATCCTGAGGAGTCCGATGTTCGTCAGTGCGCAAGCTGGAGAGAATTTTTATTCGGGTGATCAGCCCGGATTGGATTTTTGCCGGTAGCTCCAAAACATCCTTTAGTTTCCCGTCAATTCGAAAGCGGATAACCAACTTTTCACCAACGTTTTCAATATGGGCATCGGAAGCCTTTTCGCTGGCAGCAAACTGCAGAAGGGTGTCGAGAATTTTTACTACCGGTAAATCCTGAGCGCCAACTGCGGCCAGTTTCGTTGCTGCATCAACGTTTTGGAAGATCTCCTTCTGAAAATCTACCTTAATATCTTTGTGATAGTGGTCAAGAGCTTCGTCAAGATTCCTTGGCAAGCTGTAGTAAGGCTCAACCAAAAGCCCAGTCATTTTTTTGATAAATTCCACGCTTTCGATATTGCGAGGATTGTCCATGGCAATTGACACGGTCCCGTCTTTAAGTTCAAAGGCAATTAGTCTCTTTTCGCTGGCAATATTTTCCGGAATTAACTTGAGCAATTCGTCAGCGATTGAGCGGTTTCTCAAATCTACATAAGGAAATTTAATGTAGTCAGCGATCGCTTGACCCAAAAATTTTTCAAGAAGAATTCCCCTTTCAATCAAAACGTCAATCAGGGGTCGGCTCTGGTCGTGAGCAACTTTTTCTCCGGAGGCAACATCTGCTTCTGTAGCGAAGCCAGAGCCAGCAATCGCCTCCTTGATGTCTTTATCAGTCAGAAGCATTACTTCGGAATATATTTCTTAATTATTTCAAGAACTTGCGCCGGTGTGACATCGGTTTTGAGCAAGGTTTCCTTGACCCCGAGTCGAATACATTCGTTGACCTCCTCAGAACTGGTGTTGAGGTTGGTTAGGACAATGACAGGGATCTGAGCAGTCTCTTGGTTGTCCCGAATTTTCCTTAGTACTTCACTCCCGGCCATCTTGGGCAACATCAGGTCAAGTACGATCAAATCTGGTTTGGTACTGACTGATTTGACCACACCTTCCTCACCGTCGAAAGCAGTTTCCAGACCGATTCCCTCGTGCTCGAATTTTTTTTCATACATCTTCACAAACAGGGAATCATCCTCTACTAAAAGAACTTTAGCCATAGGGACCTCCTTTTAGGCTTTCACGAGCATTTTTAATGGATTGAACACTTTTGAAATCATCGGCAACTTCACTTGCTTTGGCAGAACCAGCGATTGGCAAGGAAAAACAGAAAGTTGAACCTAGTTTTGGAGTACTTTTCTCTAGCCAAATATCACCCCCAAGCTTTTCAATGTATTTCTTCGAGATGTAAAGTCCAAGCCCACTTCCAGAAGAAATCGTGCCAACGTTACTCGCAGCCGGCTTGGAAAATTTCTTGAATAAAAATTCTTTTTGTTCCGCTGGTATACCCTCCCCAGTATCAGTCACTGAAGTGACAATAAAGCCGCCATTTTTGTGAAAGCTTATCTTGATACTTCCTCCGTTGGTAAATTTAATAGCATTTGTTACCAGGTTAATCAGAACTTGGGAAATCTTGTCCTGGTCAGCTTGTACAGCCGGTAGAGGGTCTTTGGGATCAACGACCTCAATAGTAACTTCTTTCATTTTTACCACCCCTTTGAGGGAATTGGCCAAAAGCTGCGAAAGTTGGATCACATTGACTTCCTTTAAATTGAAGTACATAATTCCGGCTTCGATTCGGGAAACATCAAGCAGCTCATTGACTAAACGGATTTGCCTTTCAACCGCAACAATGACATCAGTCAGAATATCTTTTACTTCGGGGCTAATCGCCCCTGCATCTCCAGCTAAAATCATACTGATATTACCTTTAATGATCGCCATTGGGTTGCGCAGTTCATGAGAAGCAATCGAAATAAATTCATCTTTGGCTTTGTCCAGTAAACGCAACCGTAAATAAAGGTGAGTCAGCTCCCGAATTGCTCTTTTGTAAGCTTCTGGGGTGTTTTGAGTTGATTTGTTAAAAATTGCCTCATCACGCAAGGGAAGTTCTTCCCGCTCGTGAAGGGTTAAGTTATCTTCCGTACTGGCCTCCTTTTGTCAGCAAAAGCTAATTTGAGTTTAGCTTAGATTGAATTTGGAAGTCAAGGAAAAAGAGTGTAAGCTTTTGCAGAGTAAACAAATGACAAAAATTCATTTGGGGTCTGGGCGCAAAATAATAAAAAATTGGATTAATTTCGACGTTGAAAATTACCCAGGAGTAGTTGTTGTGGATTTGAGGAACGGAATTCCTCTCGCTGATGGCTCTGTCAGCAAAATATTTTCAGAACACGCTATTGAGCATTTTGACAAAAAAACCGGCTATTTTTTACTGAAAGAATGTTATCGTGTGCTAAAGAGCGGGGGTTCGATCAGAATTGGTTGGCCAGATCTAGGTTTGATTCTTTGGTCTTATTTATTTCATAACCCACGCCACAAAAAACATATTTTGCCACATATTGAAAACGGCCTTGTTTTTGGGCATTGGGACGAGATATTATCAGATAGGCTTTTTTCTTGGGAACACCGCTATGCCTACACGGCCAAGCATCTAAAGGGTTTAATGGTCAAAATTGGCTTTAAAAACGTTAGAAAAAAGCCGTTTATGAAATCAGATTATGGTTTTAAACAAGATACTCACAGCGACCCCGTCACTGTTTATTTAGAGGCAATTAAATAATGGGGAAAATAATTATCAATTTGAGTCCGACTGGAATGGTACCTACCAAGGAACAGAATCCTCATTTACCAGTTACACCAAAGGAGATAATTCAAGCTACTTTAAATTGCGCAAAACTTGGTGTAAGTGTTGTCCACCTCCATCCTCGGGATGAAGACGGAAAACCAACCTGGAGAAAGGAGGTTTTTGCAAAAATAATCGCCGGCATTAGAAATAAGAATCCGGAAATCATCATTAATACAACTACTAGCGGCCGCCTCTGGTCAGAGTTTGAAAAGAGGTCGGAATGCCTGGATTTGGTAGGCGATTTAAAGCCTGATATGGCTTCCCTTACAGTGGGTTCGCTGAATTTCATCAATCAGGAATCGATAAATCCTCCTGCAATGATCGAGCGTTTAGCTGAAAAGATGAGGGAAAAAGCAGTAAAACCTGAGTTTGAGGTCTTCGAACCTGGAATGGTTCACAAGGCGAAGCACTTGCTGCAAAAAGGCATCGTGAAGGACGAAAAGCCTTATTTTAATATTTTCCTCGGCTCTCTCGGCACTTCCCCGCTTGAACCATCTGCTTTTTCCGCCTTTCACGCAATTTTACCAGAAAACGCTGTTTGGGGTGTCGGTGGCATTGGTCGTTTCCAGCTTGATGCAAACGTTTTGGCGTTGAGCTTTGGAGGAAATGTGCGTATCGGCTTAGAGGATAATTTGTACTTTGATCGTGACAAGAAAGAGCCCGCCTCGAACGAAAGGCTCGTCGAGCGCTTAACGAAAATTATCGAGAGTATGAAATTACCGATTGCCAGCCCAAAAGAGGCCAGGGAAATTCTGGGAATTTAGAAATGAATGAGGGCTTAGTCAAAAACCTTATTAGCCGTCTCCATCCGACAGCAAAATATTTAACAAAAATCAGATTACACCAAGAAATACCCTTTTTTTGTGTCGTCACCCCTGTTTTCGATCCGGCATTAGATGCTTTGAAAACTCTAATCAAGGACCTTAAAAACCAGACTTTTACAGACTTTAACCACGTCGTTATCAGTAATGGTAGGTCTGCAAGAGTCCACAGTTATCTTAAAGGAGTTTCCAAGAAAGATAGGCGATTCGTTTACGACGAACTGCCCCAGGAAACTGTAATAACTGGAGAACAATTACTGATAAACCTTGGTAAGAGAAGAAACTATTGTTTGAAGAAGTATGTTGCGAGGAGATATTTATTTTTGGACGCCGATCTCAAAATTTTGGACAAAAACTTCCTCTCCAAAGTCTTCTTGGCTGATAAACTAACCAAAAAAGATATTATCTTGACTAAGACAAGGACCCAAGGGCAGATTCTCCCTAAGTTCCCCCTTGGTATCGGGAGGCTTGATATATCAAACTTCTCCTTCTCTCGGAGAATAGCGGAAACTTACAACTACCCAAGCAGTTTCAACCCCGAAACAGGCTGGGGCAACGACTACCCTTTTTTCTTGAAAATCTACAAACCAGGCAACTCCACCTTCCTAGATTTTGTAGCCGCAGAAAAGGACGCAAACCGAAGTTACAAAAGAACAAGTGACGTTTTTCTTGAAAGCGCCCTAAGCGAAAGAATTCCTGTTTTTGGCAATAGTTTTCATGATGAGGATACTCAGGCTATAGCAAAAGTTCTTTCGTCTCACCTCGTTGGGGTTGGACAGGTAACTGAAGAGTTTGAGCAGAAGTTCCGAAAAAAGATTGGTTTTTCTTACGCTGTCGCTACTAACTCATGCACTAATGCTTTTTGGCTTCTTTTCAAAGCCCTAGGTTTGAAAGCCAGTGATGAGGTAATCATTCCAAATATTCATTTCTTTGGAATTAAAAATGTTTTGGACCTTCTCCAAATAAATTACCAAATTGCTGATGTCGGAACGAGGATTCCAAACCTAACTGTGGAGGCAGTTAGAGAAAAATTAACTAAAAAAACAAAGGCGATTGTTTTCCTTGAATACGGCGGCTATCCAGTTGAGATTGACAAAATTGGCTCTTTTCTAAAAAAAATTAACCGGCCCGATATTTATTTAATTCTTGATGCATCAAACTCACCTTTTACTCAGGTGAATGATGAGTACACAGCACGATCGTATGATTTTTCCATCCTTTCTTTTGACATGAACAAAATGCTAGTTACGGGTGATGGCGGGATGGTGCTCTCTGATAACAAAGATGTCATCGAAAAGATCAGGAAACTCTCTTTCTATGGACTGGCTGACGGGAGTAAGAGTTCATTTGAAAAAAGCCTCTCTCAGAACGAGTGGTGGGCAGTAAATGTAGAGGAACCAAGCCTAAAGATGGCAATGAATAACCTCTCAGCTTCCTTGGGAATCTCGCAACTGGCAAAGTCTGCCGCTATCCTCAAAAAAAGGGAAGAGATTAGAATAAGCTACTTGCAAAAATTGTCTAGCCTTGCCGATAAGGGCTTAATTTCCTTACCACCTTCTTTAGACAAGGTAAAAAACCATTTATATCTTTTCTGGATAAAGCTCAGAAACAAAGAAACTCGGGACAAGCTTGCAAGATTTCTACTTGAGAGAAAAGTTTACACAACTGTAAAATACCAACCGCTGTCAGAAAAGGAAAAGACTCCAAACGCATTTGATTTTTACAACCGAGCCCTTTGCTTACCCTTTAATCAAAATTTGAGCTACCCTGAGCAGGAGTATGTTATTTCACAAATCTATGGTTTCTTTGAACAAGCTCAAAACTAACTCTTGGACAATTTTTGGTGCTGGCAATTTTATCTTCGATGTTATCGAAGCTATCAAACTAAATTCCGGAAAGGTTGAGGGAATTGTTTTGAACCAGCCACTAGAAAAAGAGGTTGCCAAAAAACTTTCAGGTAAAGTTAGACTAACTAAGGTTGCCAAATTTAAGCCAACTTCAAGCTTTTACTTCTTTGGGTTTATTGATCCCGACAAGGATGGTTACCTCAAAAGTTTGCAGCCTTATAAACTCAAATTTGCAAACCTGATTCACCCCTTTTCTTCGGTTTCTTCCAGTGCAAAGCTAGGCGAAGGCAATTTTGTCGGCGCAGGTTCAATAATTGGCGCTAATACTAGTTTGAAAAACTTTAACTTTGTCAACCGGGCGTCTTCAGTCGGCCATGATGTCAAAGGGGGAAGTTTTAACCACTTTGGTCCTGGATCAACGATATCCGGCCGTTGCGAGATTGGGGATAAGAATTTCTTTGGGTCAGGATCAACTATTATCGACGGTTTGAAGATTAAGGACAAGGTTATACTAGGTGCTGGCGCAGTTTCTATTGAGAATTTAACAAGAGCAGGAACTTACGTCGGGGTACCAGCAAAGCTTTTAACCAAGAAGTGAGACAAAAATCCAAATTGTGAAAACACCAGCGACGAGTAAGAAGCTTTCTAGGGCCGCGAAACCCTTGAGATTGTTCTCATGAATCTCTGGAATTAAATCGCTAGCAGCGATGTAGATGAAGAAACCGGCTGTCAGGGCTAGCAATATTGGTAAGTAGCCCTCTATCCGCGCACCAATAAAGAAAGTAATGACCGCTCCAACGATGGAAGCGAAAGCGCTAAACAGGTTAAAAAGAACAATTTTGCGTCGAGCGTAGCCTTCATTGAGCATGACTCCAAAGTCTCCAATCTCCTGAGGAATCTCGTGGGCAGCAACTGCCACGGAAGTAACAATTCCGAGTGGAACACTCACTAAAAATGTTGTGGCAATAGCAACCCCGTCAATGAAGTTGTGGACAGTATCTCCCAGCAGGAGGAGAAGTACAGTTGGTTTTGAATCACTTTTTTGATGTGGGTGTTGATGATGGTGTAACCAATGCACTGACCTTTCCAGAAAGAAAAAGGCCAGAACACCAACTAAAGTCCAGAGAAAAATATTGTGGTTAGTTTTGATATTGGCTGCTTCAGGAAGCAGGTCGAAGAAAACTGTACCAAGTAACGCACCGGCTGCAAATGAAGCCAGTAAATGCGCAATTTTGCCCATCAAATCTGTTTTAAGAAGTAGTATTACCCCGCCGGTTAAAGAAAGAAGGCTAGCTGCGAAATTGAAAATTAAAATGTAAACGAGGGTGCTGGACATCAAAAGAAGATAGTTTAACTTGATCGGATTGTCAAGCTTCCAGTTAACTTTTTTTGAAGGAATCTTTTTGGAACTCTACCAAAGTAGTCTCTCCCTGGTGAACAATTAAACTGTGGCCGTTTACCTTAACGAGAAGTTTACTAAGATTAAAGGGTAAAATTCGCTGGGTGGTTAAGAAAAATAGTACTCCTACAAATAAAATTACAAGATAGATCAAATTGTCAGCCGCCCCTGTAGTTGGAAGAGGTTGGCTGGATTGGTTTGTAGCCGGTGTAGTTTGAGCTGGTGCTGTGTTGGTGGCCGGAGGTACTACTGTTGTTGGTGTCTGCTTGACTTCAGGGGCTGCGGGAGCCGCGCCAACCAAAATTGCGGCCACAATATTTTTATCATCAGCCAAGGCAAGGGCGTTGCGGGAATTGTCATCAAAAACAATTTCGCCGCTGGTTTTTCCTTCTTCGAGATCAGTAACTACATTTGTATTGGAGGCAGTGTTACGGACAGTGTGTTTGCGGTCATCTTTATTTTCAATCTTGAGGACTTCGGTGTTTGCGACCTTAAGCTCAGTTGGGTCAAATTTACCCTCCTTGGTAATGGTGAGGATTTGTACCTTGGGAGAAGTGCGGAAGAATACAAAAACTAGCGCTACTGCGCCAACCAAAATGAGAATTAACAGTATTGCCGAGATTGCTCTTGTCATGCGCGCCTATGTTAACTGATCTTATAGTAGATTTCAAGAGGTATCACATCACGACTTGAGTTCGTGCTAGGATTTTTTACCGCTTTCTGCTAAAATTGGCTTCCACATCGGGGTGTAGCTCAGTGGTAGAGCGCGCGCTTTGGGAGCGTGAGGTCGCACGTTCAATCCGTGTCACCCCGACCAGTTTAATTCGTGCCTGAGCTACTATTCGATCATAATCATAATTGTATCAGGGCTGATGTATTATTGGACCTCTGAGGCTAAATTAGAATTTGGTCGTCACTACTCCAAGGAGGTGTTGAGGTAACTTTTACCCAAGTTTCTTTTCCTTGTGCGAAATGGGTTTTGTTTGGCTCAATGACAAATTTATCTCCTTCTTTTAGTTGGTAATCTCTCCCCTCCACAGTTAGTTTTAATTCCCCTTTAAGAACTTCATACTTTTCAGTTGTTTCTTTATGTAAATGTGGAACTGAGCTTTCAACTACTGCTATCGCTGTACTGAAACCTCCTGAAGTTTTGGGTAATTCACAAATAATTTCTGTTGGGTTGTCTGAACGATCTAGAAGTTGATGCCGAGTAGTTTGAGTCATCTGGTACAATGGGGGTGCTGGTAAGGCTGATGAACCACTGCCTGGTTCGAAAGGAGGATAGAACCTTATTCTAAATTCTAAGAGAAAGGAGAAATACGATGGATCAAAAGACGCAGTCCCGAGGACCTAGTCTGAGTGCTTTCTGGATGATCCTGGTCATAGTACTGGCCTTTGTGGCTTTCGTACTACTGCGGGTAGTCATCGGGTTCATTCTCAGCGCCATCATACCAGCTTTGGTGATCGCCGGTATCATCTTTGTCGTCCTCTGGTGGTGGAACCGGTCGAGTAAGTAGGTTTGTCTCCTACCGGTGTCGCTAATTGCGGCTTTTAGTGCGGTCCGTCAATCCGCACCTTCCTTCTTATTGAAAAACTAATTACAATAACTCTCCATGCAGAATATCAAGTTAGTTGTGAAAGAAAACCAGGAAAAGATCCTACCTTTGGTTTGGCCAAGGCTAAAACCTAAAACGCCACTGACTTCTCTAAATTATAGGACTAATTTTTGGGATGTTTACAACTTATGACGTCCCTGTGGAGTCTCAAAAAATTTACCTTTTTATCAAACTTTGAAACCTCTATAAAATCCTATAGGAAAAATTGACACAAAATGATATACTTCCGAGTGTTCAATTCGCACCTTTAAAATGACTAAAAATGAAGATATTCATCCGGATTCGAAACTAGAAAAGAAGAGGCATTGGCCCGCAGCATGAAAGGAGGGAACAGGTGAGGTACATCGTTAAAGCGGCTGCTTTGGTCGTAGTTCTGGCACTTTTAGTGCCGAACACAGTACTCGCCCAGGATTACATTACAGATGCAGCGCAGGCCTTACAGCATGCGTCCGTCCATGTAGCCCCGGACACAGAAGGGACTGACAGCGACACGGCCGGTAGATTGCAGACCAGGCTAAAGAAAGACGACAACATCGTCTTGGTCATGCTACCGGCTGCGGCAGAAGCAAAACTCGGAGCGGATATCCCCACAATTGCAACTCGCTTGTCCGAGGCTCTGGGCAACCAGCGCATTATCGGACTTGCAGTTGGCAACGACGTGGTGGGGTATGCTCCAACACTACCCCCAGGGGTTGCTTCTGATCAAATGAGACGTGCAAAAAGCGTCTCCAACGATCCGATCACGGCGCTTGGCACGTTCGCGCAGAACATGCACATCTGGCAGGCGGAGAACCCACAA
>Ga0155606_103_pt4 | contig 13203 bp, 14 predicted proteins | sample RifCSPhighO2_12_FD_107263 | JGI IMG/M metagenome (GOLD analysis project Ga0155606, IMG submission 107263) | Candidatus Woykebacteria bacterium RIFCSPHIGHO2_12_FULL_45_10
GCTAATGGCATGGTTAGTTTGATAACGACTTGAGAGGCAATATAATTGGTCTCAGCGACTTTCCCACGCCGGTAGTTGACCAACTCAAGCACGGCCCCCAAATAGGTTTCTCTAGTAACAATGGTCGCTGAGATGATTGGTTCTTTAATTAGCCGGGTTTCGGCGGAGGAGGGGAATTTGGTTGGGTTGGAGATTTCAATCTCCTTACCATCAGTCAAAGTGACTTTGTACCTCACAGTTGGCGAGCTGGCAATCAGATCAAGGCCGTACTCCCTCTCGATTCTCTCCTGCACCACTTCAAAATGGAGTAGCCCAAGAAAGCCACAACGAAACCCAAATCCCAAGGCAGTCGAAGTATCGGCTTCAAAACTAAGTGCAGCATCGTTGAGCCTGAGTTTTTCCAAGGCATCTTTCAAGGCGGGAAATTTATCATTCTCAGTCGGATAAAAGCCAGCAAAAACCAAGGGTTTAATGTCACGGTAACCTGGAAGGGCCTCTGTAGCCGGATTGCCCGCTAAGGTGAGCGTATCCCCAACCCGAACCTGACTTGCATCTTTTAATCCAGTCGCAATATAGCCAATACTACCCTCTACCAGAGACTCTATACTGACCATCTCGGGTGAGAAGATACCAGCCTCCACTATTTCACCGCTAGAGCCACTAGCCAAAAACTTTACCTTTGCACCTTTCTTAAACTGCCCACCAAAAACCCGCACTGAAGCGATTACTCCTTTGAAACTGTCGTAGTGAGAATCGAAAATTAAGGCGCGGGGGCCTTTGTCGTCTTGATGCGGGGCGGGAACTTGATTGACGACTGCTTGCAAAACTTTTTCTACATTCTCTCCGGTCTTAGCGGAAATGCGGATAATAGTCTCCAGCAAAAAACCAAACGTTGATGAAAGGTTAGCTGCGACCCGATCTGGCTCGGCCGCCGGCAGGTCGATCTTGTTCAACACCGGGATTATCTTAAGACTTTGCTTTTCAGCTAGATAGTAATTACTTAAGGTTTGGGCCTGGATACCTTGAGTTGCATCTACCAGAAGAATCGCTCCTTCCACTGCTGCAAGAGAACGGGAAACTTCATAAGTAAAATCGACATGCCCAGGAGTATCAATTAAGTTTAGGATGTAGCCTTGATACTCCATCCGCACGGGAGCCAATTTAATAGTAATTCCCCGCTCACGTTCAATGTCCATCTGGTCAAGCAATTGGCCACGCATTTTTTCTGGTTTGACAGTACCGGTTTTCTCAATCAAACGGTCAGCCAAAGTTGATTTCCCATGATCGATATGGGCAAGGATACAGAAGTTACGGGTATTTTCCATGATTAGCTTTTCGTCGCGTGGGTAGAATCTACCGGCTCTTCATAAATCAACTCTTTCCCAAGTTTACTAAGATCCGGTATCAAGCGGGTGAAATTGGCCAGCTCTTCTGATTTAAACCACCAAGTTAGAAGTAGATAGCAAGACAAACCGACTGAAGCAACAAAACCTGTCAAGAACAAAAGGTTAACTGCCCGGCGGGTATCGATGATGTAATCAATGACAAACTTACCGTCGATTCTTAGATGCAAAGGTAAATAAAGCAAAAGTCCCATGACGAAGCTGGCAGTCACTATTTTGAGTATTGGAAGCAAGAAACGTTTACTCCCAAAGCCACCAACCCTTCTCTCCAAAAGCCAAAAAAGCATTAGAAAGCTGAAAAGACTGGAGAAAGAAGCTGCTAAAGCCAGGTAGGCGACCGGTGCCGTGCTGCCACGGGCAAGGAAAATAACAAAAAGACTGCTCACTACAATATGCAAGGCAAGAGAAGCAAGTGCCACCCGCAAAGGAGTAGTAGTGTCGTGCATTGCGTAAAAAGCCCTCGTGACTAGGAAAAAACCTGACTGGGCAAAAATCCCAACTGCAAAAAAAGATAGGGTCGTGGCAGTCGCGACTGTTGCCGGCCAATCAAACAAACCAGACCCAAGAACCAGCCGAACAATCGGGATACGCAAAACCGCGAGCAAGACACTGGTTGGTAAGGCTAAGTAAATAATATTGTGCAAATTGGTCACAAAGGTCGATTTGAACTCTTCAATTTTTTTACCTGACCACTCGCTAGAAAGTGTCGGTAAGGCTGCAGTAGCAATACTCAAACCAAATAGACCAACTGGCAGGTTCTGCAGATCCCCTGCGTATCTTAATATCGAAACTGAGCCAACACTAAGTAGCGATGCCAAAAAAATACTTACCGCCCATTCTAATTGTCCTACTCCAACCCCAATCGCCCTTGGCAGGGAAAGTTTAATCACTTGCACCACCCCGGGGCTTTTAAAATCCAAATGAGCTTGAAAACGGAAACCGAAACTTCTTAAAATGAAAATTTGTACCAAAACATGCAGGAAAGCGCCGATGACAACACCAATACCGACTCCATAGATACCGTAGAAACGAGAAAGAAAAACCACTCCAAAGAGGACACCGAGGTTGTAGGCGACAGGAGCAATTGCCGGAATCACAAAACGATGGAAACTTTGCAAAACCGAGGAAAGAAAGATGCCAACAATCAAAACCATCTCCCCAAAGACAACAATCCGCGTCAGGTTGGCAGCAACTGGTATAGCTACATCTTCAAGACCAGGAGCAACGAGAGCATTTATTTGCCTTGGAAAAAGAAAAATAAACAAGCCAATCCCGAAATAGACTAATAACGACAGGTTCAGTATTGACCCAGCTAGATCCCAAGCTTCACTCTTATTCTCCTTGTTCAAATAAGTAGTAAAGATTGGAATAAAAGAAACTGAAAGGGCACCTGCAATCAAAACGTTTGCCAAAAGATCAGGCGCCACCAAAGCTACATTGAAAGCATCAACCGAGGCTCCAGCTCCAAAATAACGCGCCAAGAACCAGTTCCGCGCCAGTCCCAGAAAACGCGACGCTAGCATCAAGGTCATCATGATAACTGCAGCTGAAAGAATGGTTGTTTGGCGTCGAAAAAGGATTGACTTGCCGTTGCGAAATAGACTCTTGACCATTTTAGTTTAATTGGGTAAGTGCAAGTATAGCAGTCTGGGCTCACTCTAACAAGAACCCCTCTCTTGCGAAAAGCTTTGGTTTCTGGTATTATTCGCGCCTATGCCACTCATCAAGGGTGCAATCAAAAAGTTAAGACAGGATCGCGCGCGCGCTCTTCGTAACAAATCAACCCGGGCGGCCCTAGCAAAAACTCTAAAGACAGCCCGTGCAGCCGGGAGCAAGGAAACTTTGACCAAAGCTTTTTCAGATTTGGATAAGGCTGTCAAAATTAACCTTATCAAAAAGGGCAGGGCAAATCGTATCAAATCCAGACTTAGCAAATCGGTAGTTAGTTCGGAAAAACCACTCAAGAAACGAGTCAACAAAAAGAACAAGAATAAGAGCAAGAAACCCTCTGTTTAAATAATTGTCAGCCGTAGGTTTAACTGCTATACTCTAAACAAATGGCGAAAGCTGCCCAACCCCAAGAGCTAAACATCAATCTACTACAAAAAGAGGAAATTGCTGGCTCCACCGGCGCAATCATTAATTGGGTCCTCAACATCGGTCGTTACTTTATCATTGCGACCGAAATTGTTGCCTTGCTCACTTTTGTCTTTGGTATCAAGCTTTCAGCTGACAAAAATAACATTAAACAAGCGGTGAAGGTGGCTCAAATAGAGGTTGACAACAAATCAGCTTGTGATCCCAATGACTTGGAAAAGTTTTGCGAAGATCGCTTTCGCACTCTGCAGAATAAGTTTAATTTAATCAGCTCTTATCGCAGCGGTCAGTTCCGACAAAATCTAGTAATTAATGAATTGCTCAAAAGATTGCCAAGTGGTGTTTTAATTAACAATTTAAGCATTAATGAGGGTAAAATTACTTTCAGCGGGTCTTTCCCAACTGCCGTTCATCTACAAACCCTAATCAATTCCTTCAACAGTGATGATTCAAAAATTAACGACTTGGACATTCAAGAGCTCACCAGCCCAACCACTACTGACCCAAACTTCAGTTTCAAAGCTGTAGCCAGTATCAATAGAGTAGATTTTAAGGAAACTACTATCGCTACTGGGTCGGGGGAAAGTAATTAATGCAATTCACTGATCAAGTTTACGAAAAATATAATAGCTACACATCTCTTCAGAAAAGTTACTTCAATATAATTTTAACCTTGGGTTTGCTCATTCTTTTGATAATCCTTATTTATCCTGCTATTGGTCATATCCTCACCCTACAGAAAGAGACTAAGGACGGTCGAATAATATTGAAAAGCCTTCAGGAGAAAATAGCCTCGCTTGATCAAGCTGAAAAAAACTTCAACGATCTAAAGGATGAGTTGGCAATTCTTGACCAAGCTCTACCAACCGGTAGCGGCCTTAAAGATTACATCAAACGGCCCCTGGAGACTCTAGCAAGCGAAAACCAAATGTCTATAAATTCTCTCCAATTCAATGAAGTTCCTCTCTCCCCTCCCAAAACTGATGAAGCGGTTAAGGCTCGATCCCTCAGCTTTACCTTTGTTGTCAGTGGTAATTTCGTTGATTTTAACAAGTTTCTAACTAATATTGAACTATTCATTCGCACTACCCAAATTGATTCTGTACAAATAGCCAGTAACCAAAATGGGCGTATTACCGCAAACGTAAAAGCCACAACGCATTATTTGGGGCAGTCTATAACTTCTAGCCTCGGGCAGAATCAAAATCAAACGAAGGAGGCAGGCCAGTAATATGCCAAAGAATCTAGCCAATATTTTAGCTTTGACACTAGTGACTCTTTTGCTTTGGGTTACTTTGCAAATCTTTCAGATCACCACCCGTAGCTCTATTCCAGCCGCTACCCAGAAACAACTGGAGAAACTTGATCCCAACTTAGACAAAAACCTCATTCAAGATTTGAACAACCCAGAAAAGACAGTTAAATAGAGCTAGAGCAAAGGAGAAATCTAAATGCTGGTTTTGGCGATTGCTAGAGAAAGCATCAACCGACTATTAAGGCCATTTTTGATGGCAAGATCAGTTTCCAGTAAAATTCTAAAAGCCCTCTTGAGACTTTTTTCATTCCAAGCTTTAGCCTGATCTGCAATTTTTTTGCGGACAAAATCGGATTTGCTCACTAGTAGTGCCTCCCCACTCAACGAAAGGCTGATGAGCTTCAGTTGCCGGACCAACATGGACAAGATCACTTCTGGAGCGGATTTCTCGTAAATTGTTTTCTCAAGGAACGCTTGCGCAAGAGCTGCTCGGCGCAAACCAAAGGCATCAACCAACTTAAAGATGCTGATTTCCCTAACAGGGAAATGGTTAATTTTATCAGCCCAAGAGGTGCTTTTCAGGCTCTGGCTAGACCAAATGATAATTTCTTTATCCGAATCCGCTACTCCAAATGGTAAGAATTTTTCCTCGAACCAATCGATTATCGCTACTTTACCGGTAAAAAGGCTGCCTTGGGCAATTTTCTCCCAAAACTCTGTTTTGCCCAAAGTGCGAGCGTCGATAACCTCTCTGTTGGCAAATCTATCCACTAATCTTAGAAGAAAAGTCCTTGAGGAAGTAATATCTTCACCATGGATTAAATGTATCATTGACTACTGCTCGGGGCGGGCGGGCTGAAAATATTTTTAACAGCTTCTTGTACTTTGGCCCAACTATCGTTCTTTGGAAGCAAGACATAAGCTCCGCCAAAGGCGTCCGGGCTGGGGTGATAAAGATAATTTTCCGTATCCAAAACTATGGATTTCATCTGATCAGTTTTCACCTCTTTGCTGTACTTGTAAAGCTTCGGTAAGGCTGCCAAATCGATATCGGTATCGATAGTTTCCCCAAAACCAGAGAAGAGGTTGTTGATTTTGGCTGGATCAAAGATATTAAAAATCGACAAAGCTTTCTGCTTGGCCGCAACAAGGATTTTTTGCTGGCGAGACGCCCTAGCAAAATCACTGCCCTCGCCATTAGTGCCTTGACGAGAGCGCACAAACTCCAAGGCTTTCTCGCCGTTCATGTGCTGCAGTCCAGCATCAAAGTGGACATGTTTAAGACAAGCAACTTTGTAGCAATCAACGTTGATATTCTGCGCCGGGTAATTGTAATCATCAAAGCCCGTTTCAACATTAACATCAATACCACCCAAATCATCAATTGCCTTTTTAAACCCGGCGAAATCTACCCTAGTAACATAATGGATTGGTACGCCCAAAACCTCACTAACTATGTTTTTGGCCAATTCCTCACCTCCACCTGGATAATTCTCTGTCTCTCCATAAGAATAGGCGGCGTTAATTTTCGCAAACGCCGCTGAGTGGCCTGGCCAGGACGGGATTCTCACCCAGGTGTCTCGTGGGATCGAAACAGTCGCCACCTCAGAGCTCTTTTGGTCAAGGGAAACCACCATCATTGTGTCGCTTAGAAAGCCGTTCTTGGCTGCAGTACCACCGCCGAGCGTATAGGAATAGGGGACATTATCCCTTTTGTCGATGCCCAGAAGCAAAAAGTTGGTGCGGCCGTTGTCGCCCTTTAGAGTCCCTTCCGGATTTTTTACAAGGGAGAGGGCCGACGAGGGGTGTTTAAAAATCTCTTTCAAAAGGGCTGCTGCTGGAAAATAAATAATATAACTAGCATAAAAGACGATAGCGACAAGAAAGGCTAAAGAAGTCCATTTTAGAGTTTTTTTTAGTTTTGAGCTTCCTTTGCGTCGTGGAAGCACCCCTAAGTCAACGTATTGCATAATCAATTCAGGTTGGGGAAATTATCTTTCCAAGAGTCTAATTTTACCACAAGTTATCTAGCTGCTCCCAGCAAAGAGACGAAGCTTTCTACACTCAGAGAAGCCTGTCCAACCAAAACTCCTTGGATAGTCGGTTGCTCAATAAAAGTGGCGATATTTTTGGGGTTCACACTGCCACCGTAGAGAACGACCACGGATTTGCCGATCTTTTCGACAAGGCTCTTGCATTGGATCTCTGCTTCTTCTGGCTCCTCCGGCCGATAAGCACCGCCGCCGCTGATTGCACCTGGAGGTTCATAGACGAAAACTATCTTTTCCGGAGCCTTGGCAATACTGCCTTTAGCAAGAAGGAAAGAATCTAGTTGCTTTTGATCACTGATACAGAGTATTGGCGTAATATCCACTGCCAAAAGGCGGTCAACTTTTTCCATCACTGTCTGGTCAGTTTCCCCAAAATAACGCCTACGCTCGGAATGGCCAACAAGGCAGTGAGTAACCACCTCTTTGAGCATGGAGGCACTCACCTCACCCGTGAAAGCTCCTGCTTCTAGGCGCGAAACGTTCTGTGCCCCTACTTTGAAGGGGTACTCATCAGCCAGCTGTGCCAAAGTTTCTAAACAAGTGAAAGGCGGGCAAATAACAATAGCTACTGAGGTTTGACCAATCTCCTCACCGACTTTTTTGGCCCAGTCAACCGTCTCTTTGTTTGTTTTATTGGCTTTCCAATTGGCAACTATTAAGGGTTTCATCGCTTCCTTATCTAAGATTTTAACAATTCTGCGGCCAGTAGCAAAGCGAGTTGGCTCTGGGTGTCAATGAAAAAGCTTCTTCGTTTCCTAACATTAGTGGTTAGCTCTTCAAAGTCGAACAGTTTCACTTCAATCTCCTCGTGTTGGTCGAGATTTTGCTCTCTTTGTTTTTTGGCGCTTCTTGCAAAGAAAAAGTAATCTTTGTTATCTGAGAGGCTTGAGTGAGAGGAAAAACAACCAAACAGCTCAAATTTATCAGCAACAAAACCGGTTTCTTCAGCCAATTCTCTTCTAGCTGCTTGTTCTGGCCTCTCTCCGCGGTCGATAAAACCAGCCGGAATTTGCCAGATGAGATCTTTCACACCATTCTTATATTGGTAGACTAGTGGAATCTGTCCTTCTTCAGTGACCGCAACAATAAAGGCAGCATCACTCCGCCTTACTGAATAAAAATCACTAACCAACTCTCCGTCGGATTTTTCTAGCTTTTCTTTGAAAACAGTTAAAAATTTGCTTTCAAAAACTGTTTTTGATTCAAGCAACTTCCATTTTTTAATCATTGTTAAGCATAGCTTGCAATAGTTAGGTTAACCATTGTAATATCCGATTGTCGCCAGTCCAGCTAGGCGCTTACCCGCCAAAAATTCCAACATTGCCCCACCCCCCATTGAAACATGGTTGAATCTGGTTAAATAACCCAACTCGTGTAAAACTGCGACTGTATCACCACCCCCGACAATCGTGTATGAGCCAGAAGCAGCGACCGCCTGGGCAATTTCCTTTGTGCCTTCAAGGTATCGTGGGTCTTCATACCTTCCCATGGTACCATTCCAGACAATTGTTGCAGCAAGCGCTATCTCCTCTTTAAAGCGCTTAATTGAGGCCGGGCCGATATCCGCCCCGTCAACATCATCACTAGCGACAACAATGTTCGGCAGTTTCTCTTTGAATTCAAACATAAGTTTTCCAGCCACCAAGACTTTGTCGGCGATTTTGCTCATATTTAAGATTGCGGGCAGTTTTGTTTCCAGCTTAGCCCCAGCTAAAATTGCCAAAAGAGGCCTTTTTGGATTTTTGAGAATTTGGGCTAGTTCCGTCACTTCTTTTTCCAATGCCAATCCGCAATAAGCTGGTAGCAATTTGGGCAAGAAAAGCATAGTTGCGCCAGCGTGATGAGAAGTAGAAAAGCAGTCATTGACGTAGAAGTCTCCAAGACCGCTTATTTTTTGAGCAAAACTTTCTTTTTTTTCCTCTTCTTCAGGCCAGAAACGAATATTTTCCAATAAGGCTAAGTCGGTGAATGGCTGAGTTATTTCACTAAGTAACTCTACCGGTCGGGACAACAACTTCTCAAACTCCTCTGCCACAGGCTTTAAAGAAAAATCTTGGTCTCGGCCCTCAGGCCGTCCCAAATGACCGATTAACAATACTTTCGAGCCTTTACCAAGCAAGAACTTTATGGTTTGAGTGGAAACTTGCAGCCGGGTGTTATCAACTACCTTCCCCTCTTCAACCGGGACATCAAGATCAGACCAAACAATGGCTCTCTTTTCGCTGGCAGAGGCATTTTTGAGCAAATTCATATTTAATAAATTTTAGCAGAAAATTAGTGTAAGTGGGCTTCGATCTTGTTTTTGAGTAAATCCTTACTGGTAGCACCAATAAACCTCTCAACTTCAGACCCATCCTTAAGGACGATGTAGGTGGGGATACTCATCACCCCGTACTGCAGCGCTTTTTCATTCTCGGTATCCACGTCAATTTTGGTTATTTTTACTTTATCACCAATCTCTTTTTCCAACTCAGCTAACGCTGGTTCCATAACGCGGCATGGTCCACACCAATCAGCGTAAAAATCAAGAAATTCAACAGTCATACTACCTCCAGGATTTAGTATAACAGAGCTGCTTTTGTGAAAGAAGGTGTTAAACCGTGTTAAGATAGGTAGCTGAATGTCTCTCAATAAAGTACAAGAAGAAGCTGTTGTTTACCCTGGAAAAGCAGCCTTGGTTCTTTCTGGTCCAGGTAGTGGCAAAACCCGGGTCATCACCCACCGCATCGCTTATCTAATCAAAGACCAAGAAGTTTCCCCTGATGAGATCCTCGCCGTAACTTTCACCAACAAGGCTGCTGGTGAGATGAAGGAGCGCGTCCGAAATCTTGTCAAGAGCGCTCCAAGCTGGATGGGAACTTTCCATTCCTTGGGTGCCAGAATCCTGCGCCTTGACGGCAAAGAAATCGGTTTGTCCCCAAATTTTGTAATTTACGACCAAGACGACAGTTTGTCACTCATTAAAGAAATTCTCAAAGATCTTTCTATTGACCCGAAGAACTTCTCCCCAACCAGTTTCGCCTCCGCCATAGAATCAGCGAAAAACGAACTAGTCGGTCCAGGGGAGTATTCAAGTTTGGCTCGGGGTTACTTCCAGGAATTAGTAGCAAAAGTTTTTGCCCTCTACCAACAAACTTTAAAGAAAAACGAGGCTTTGGATTTTAATGACTTGTTGATGCAAACTCTAGTCCTCTTTGACAAAGCTCCATATGTTCTGAAGAAATATCAAAACCGTTTCAAACATGTCCTTGTTGATGAGTACCAAGACACCAACCGTGCCCAATACCTTTTCGCGAAAAAACTCGCTGGGGGCTCAAGAGGGCTTTTTGTGGTTGGTGATGCCTCCCAAGCAATTTACTCTTGGAGGGGAGCTGATTTTCGCAACATACTGAATTTCACCAAAGATTTTCCTGAAAGCAAAGTTTTCCATCTTGAGCAGAATTATCGCTCCACCAAAAAAATACTCTCCGCGGCTGCTGCCGTCATTTCCCACAACCGCTCTCACCCAATCCTTGATTTGTGGACAGAAAATGAGGAAGGTATACCTACGGTTGTCTACGAAGCCAAAAACGAGCTTGAGGAAGCTGCTTTCATCACCCGCACCCTCACCAACCTTATAGCCTCGTCTCAAGGTTTCGAACTGAAGGATTTTGCCGTTCTTTATCGTACCAATGCTCAAAGCCGTGTTCTCGAAGAAGCTTTCTTGAACGAAGCTATTCCTTATCTTTTAGTTGGCGGTACCCACTTTTACGACCGCCGCGAAGTCAAAGACGTCCTAGCTTACCTACGCACAATTTATAACAGTTCAGACTCGGTTAGTTACAAAAGAATAGTAAACGTTCCGCCACGCGGAATTGGGCCAGCCGCTCTTGGAGATGTGACCAACTCAAAAGTGACTCAATTTAATACAATGCTGGAAGAGTTGCGCCTGAAAGCAGCTTCCTTGTCTACATTGGACTTGATAGATCTGGTTCTCAAAGAGACAAATTACTTAGCTTACCTTGATGATGGAACTCTTGAAGGAGCTTCTAGAGTCGAAAACGTCAAAGAACTGCGTAGTGTCGCCACCCAATTTCCTCTTTTGGCAGATTTTCTGGAAAACGTTGCCCTTGTTGAGCAGGAATACCTACCTGACCATCCCAAGGTTTTAGAGAAAAACAAAAATGCAGTCAGCCTGATGACGCTGCACGCAGCGAAGGGGTTGGAATTTTCGATTGTCTTTATGATTGGCATGGAGGAAGGTATTTTTCCCCACTCGCGCTCAATGGCTGAAGCTGGAGAGCTAGAGGAAGAGAGAAGACTTTGTTATGTCGGTATGACGCGGGCTAAAAAACAGCTTTACCTTACCTTTACCCAGAACCGGCTTTACTTTGGCGCTCGTACCGAAGGAATAGTCTCCAGGTTTGTTCTCGATATTCCTGAGAATCTTTTGATCCCCATCCGTATTTAGAGGCGCCAATGCATCCTGTTTGGTAGCGTAACTGACTATTCCCATTCGCCTCTAGTCATAACACTAACTGTCAAGTTTACATTTTCGCTGAAGTTGGTCTAAGATTTAATTAATGTCCACCCTAGTTGCCCTGGCAGGCGGTAGTAGAACAGCTACTTCCACTGCAGGCAGTTTCCTTCTGCTTATTCTAGCTCGTCTTCCTTTCAAGCTGGTTGGTGGGACATTTATCCTATTTTTAGTTTTGCCGGCAACAAATACCACCTTACCAAAAAACACTTTCGTGGGGGCTGAGAAATTGGCTAGAAGGGCTTTTCCAATCACAGAGACAACCAGGACAACAACTAGTGAAATTGGTTTTACAAGAAAAGACATACCCGACAACAATCTCCAAGTCGGGGAGACAAAAGTTATTCAAGAGGGAAAGATGGGCCAACTCCAAAACCGGGTCAGAACTCTTTCTTTTCAAGGCAGGGAATTCACCCACGATTTACTTGAAAGCAAAACAATCGAGCCTCAGGCCTTGATTGTCGCTTTTGGGACGATGAAACATTACCAAAGTCTCGATACACCCACCGGTCCGGTAAACTATTGGTCCAAACTGCGGGTGTATTCGACTTCTTATGACAGCCATTGCAAAGGCTGCAATCAAACCACCTCAATAGGTCTAAAAGCCGGCTACGGGGTGGTGGCGGTTGATCCGAAAGTAATTCCTCTGAGAACAAGGCTTTATATTCCTGGTTATGGCTTTGCCATTGCCGGAGATACCGGCGGTTCAATCAAAGGTGACAAAATAGACCTCGGCTTCGACGATGTCAAAACCGGCTGGTGGTCATCTCGGTTCACGGACATCTATCTTCTCTCTGAATAAGGGTTTCCTGGTAAAATAGCCCTATGGGTGATGTACGCCAGTCTCCAGAATGGGCTCGCTTTATGGTATCTCTTGGTTGGGAGGCAGGTAAACTTTCCTCTGGTTACGTTTATTCAAAGAGACTACCTCTGATCGGTTCGATACTGAAAATCCCCAAGATTGGACCTGACATTGACTTTGCCCACTTGGAAAAACTATCAAAAGAAAAAAGGGTTTTATTTACCAAGATAGAACCTGACGTTTTGGACACTGATAGCGCAGTTAAACGGGCTTTGGAAAAAAATGGTTTTCAGTCTGACCGCTGGAGCCTTCAACCTACAAAAACGTTAGTGGTTGGCTTGACCCCTTCTCAAGAAGAAATCCTTGCCCGCATGGAAAAAGACACCCGTTACAGTATCCGCGCGGCCGCCAAACGTGGCGTCAAAGTTGAGAAAACAAATGATCTAGAAATTTTTTGGCGGCTTTACTCGGAAACCTCAAAGAGAGGTAGTTTTTGGATTACAAGAAAAGAGGCGGAAACTCTCTGGAAAGTCTTTAATGAAACGGGGAAAGCAGCTCTCCTTATTGCCTATTATGACAACGAACCGCTCGCGGCTTCATTCTTGCTTTTCCACGAAAAGACTGCTTATTACTATCACGCTGCTTCGAGCGGGAAGAGGCGGGACTTGTTTGCTACTTACTATGTCGTTTGGCAATCCTTGCTGGAAGCAAAGAAAAGAGGTTGCACCCGCTTTGATTTAATGGGAATAGCCGATTCAAGAATACCCTCAACCCGCTCTTGGGGAGGTTTCACTCATTTTAAGAGGGGTTTTGGTGGAGAAGAGGTCACTTATCTAGGCTCTTTTATCAAAGTTTACAACCCAATCTTGAAACCAATTTTTTGGCTTAACAAACTTTTCTGAAAAGTGAAACGCCAGCCCCATCCTTTTTGCAGAGAACAGTGCTGGCGTTGTTGGACAGAGCGTTTGGTTAGCGACCCCGCCGACGTGAGTGCCGACCCGGTCCACGTGACGATTTCTTCGGAACTCGGTCTCGACCACGCTGTGGGACGTTCTTGTCCGACGGAGTACGGCGAATCG
>Ga0155606_103_pt3 | contig 13149 bp, 13 predicted proteins | sample RifCSPhighO2_12_FD_107263 | JGI IMG/M metagenome (GOLD analysis project Ga0155606, IMG submission 107263) | Candidatus Woykebacteria bacterium RIFCSPHIGHO2_12_FULL_45_10
ATCAAGCCAAAGGCTGCAGGCAGCGATTTCATTCGGAGCCGGGTCACGGTTCTCCGGCGGTCGGTGCTTGACAACATTGGCAATAAAGACGTCTGTGCGGTTAATTCCTATTTCAGCCAGAGTGGATTCCAAGAGCTTTCCAGCAGCACCAACAAATGGTTTGCCTATTTGGTCTTCGTAAAAACCTGGTGCTTCTCCAATGAAAACAACTTTTGCTTCTGGGTTACCTTCGCCTGGGACAGAGTGTTTAGTTCCTTTCCAAAGATCGCACCTTTGGCAAAGGGCGACTTTACGCTCAATTTCGGCCAGTAATGCGCCTTTTTCCATCTCACTGTTCTCAGAATTTCTTTGCCAAATTCAACCGACCCTGACTGTCAATCTCAGAAACTCTTACCTTCATCCGATCCCCAACCTTCACTTCCTTGTGAATATCTTCAACTCGGTAGGGGGCTAGTTTGGAAATATGAACCAAACCCTCCTTGCCCGGCATGATCTCGACAAAAGCGCCAAACTCCATTACTTTTTTTACCGTTCCTTCATACTCTTCGCCTGGTTTTGGTTCATGAGTCAAACCTTCAATCCACTTTTTGGCGTTTTCGATAGCTGCGGGGTCAACACCACTAATCATCACCGTGCCATCATCCTCAATATCAATGGCTACTCCTGTTTCTTCAATGATTTTATTAATTGTTTTGCCTCCAGAACCGATCACCTCACCAATTTTCTTCGGTAGTATGTGCATAACGACCACTCTAGGAGCATATTTAGAAACTTCAGATCGCGTCTCAGCAATAGTCTCCAACATCTTACCGAGAATGAAATTACGCCCGTCTTTTGCTTGGGCAAAAGTCTCCTCCACCATTTTTTCAGTTAACCCAGCAATCTTGACATCTAGCTGGATTGCGGTAATACCTTTACTGGTCCCAGCGATCTTGAAATCCATGTCTCCGTAGAAATCTTCCAAGGCTTGGATATCGGTAAGGATTTTGTACTTTTCTCCTTCTGTCACAAGACCCATGGCTATTCCAGAAACCGGTGAGGCGATCGGGACACCTGCATCCATGAGAGCCAGTGTAGAGCCACAAGTTGCCCCCATCGAGGTTGATCCAGAAGAACTCATCACCTCGGAAACCAACCGAATCGTGTAGGGAAACTTATCCTCTGCTGGGATCACCGCTGACAAAGCCTTTTCTGCCAAAGCTCCGTGGCCGATTTCTCTTCGTCCCGCTGAGCCGACTCTACGGACTTCTCCAGTCGAAAAGGGCGGAAAAGTATAATGATGCATGAAACGCTTGGTACCTTCTCCTTCCATGCTGTCAATTACCTGCTCAAGCGAAGTCGAAGCCAAAGTCGCTGTCGTTAAAACTTGAGTATCACCGCGAGTAAACAATGCTGAACCGTGAGTCCTTGGCAAAAGACCAACTTCGCTACTGATCGCGCGAACATCCTTAAGCTTGCGCCCGTCTGGCCTTTTGTCTTCTTCCACAATAGCTTCTCGAACCATCCTCTTGACAGTTTCGTCAAAGATTTCAGCAATCTCTGTTTTGGACAGTTTTCCCTCAAATTCGCCAAAAAGCTCTTCTTTGAACTCCTCTGCAGCATCTTCCCGAGCTGCTTTTTCTGGATTGAATAGCTTTTCCTTAAAGCCTTTTTTGACCGCTTCGACAATATCGGCCTTGACCTTGGCATCAATTTCTTTTACTTCGTAGTCTTTTTTGACTTGCCCAATTTCATCAGTAAAATCTCCGATTAGTGCAAAAATTTCCTTAGTGTGCTTTTGAGCAAATTTGATCGCTTCAATCATTACGTCCTCGGAAACCTCTTTAGCCCCGGCTTCGATCATGACAACCTTGTCCTTGTTGAAAGCAACTGTCAAATCTAGCTCCGAGGTCTCCATATCGGTTTTGGTCGGATTAAGAACAAAATCCCCCTCTTTGTAGCCAACTTTCACCCCAACGACTGGGCCATTCCAAGGAATATGAGAACTGCTCAAAGCAACCGAAGTTGCCAGCAGTGCTAGTATATCCGGATCATTCTCTTGATCATAAGAAAGAATGGTGAGAATTATCTGTACCTCATCAAAATAGTCCTTGGGGAAAAGCGGCCTTATTGACCGGTCAACCAACCTACCGTTCAAAACTGCATCTTCACTAGGCCGACCCTCCCTTTTGATAAAACGGGAACCGGAAATTCTTCCGGCTGCGTAAAAACGCTCTTCATAATCAACAGCAAGAGGGAAATAACCCAAATCTTCCTTAGGGGGAGCCGAAACTGCCGTTGCCAAAAGCATTGTATCACCGTAGCGGGCGATGATTGCCCGATCAGCTTGGTTGGCAATTTTGCCGGTTTCCAGGCTCAGACTGCGCCCACCCCAAGAAATTTCTTTCTTGACAAGTTTCTTTACTTTATTCATTTAATACTTAGGAAGTGAAAATGAACCAACGTGACCAAAAATTCTTTTCAAAGAAACCTTGGTTACATCGGTTCACCCTCGCTTAACTTCCTTTTTAACCTCCTTTTAAATTTTAACGAGCAGTTTCTACTCGAACTAATTGTAATTACTTACTTAATCCTAACTTAGAGACTATTTGCTTGTACCGGTCAGGGTCTTTTCTGGTCAAATACACCAAAATTCGGCGTCGTTTATTGACCATTTGCAAAAGTCCCCTCCGAGAGTGGACATCCTGCTTGTGATCTTTCAAATGGTCTGTCAGTCTTTTGATTCTTTCAGAAAGAAGGGCAATTTGAACCTCTGGCGAACCAGTGTCACCTTCATGCTGAGCAAAATCTTTCAGAATTTTCTGCTTTTCTTCTTTTACTAATGCCATTTTTATTTTCCGTAACTTACTAATTTAGTATACCAAAAGGCAGCCTCAAGCTCAACCTTGCTAACTCATTTTAGAGCTGGGCATTGTTTTTGGCGCCAACCATTCATCCGACTTTTCTTTTCCAATATTGTTTTTCCTGGCAATTTGCTCCGCAGTCTTCATTTTGGCACAAAAAGCTGCCTGTTCGAAGGTAAGTGGGTTCTTTACGATCTCAAAATTTTCGGTTGCGCCTCTTAGACCTTTCATTAAGTACTCCGCAACTTGAGACGAAACATTTGTACCTGCTTCTTTCAGAATCTCGACTACCAAACCACTCAAGCTATCTGAGGTAGTATCAACCAGGTTCACCTTACCAAAATTGGTATTACTTGTCTGGTTGTCAATATTTACTGTTGGAAGGTTTCTGAAAATACTTTGATCGAATAAATTTGTTGGTAGTTCGGCTGGGCCGGCAATACCGAGACTAACGACTAAATTGTAATTAGCTCCTCGATAAGAATACTCTACTTGGGTCGGATCGAGCCTCTTTCCGCTCGGGGTGATGATTAAATTGAATTTCTCTCCTTCTACGCTATAACTAACCTTTTCAATCTGACTCTGGGCCCAATTGAAACCAATGACCAAATCAGTTGGATCAAGTCGGTTCTTGATCTTTTCTGCTTCTTGGATATCGCCAATCTGGGAGGGCAAAGAACCAAAACAAACAACATCTGACTTTTTTCCTAGTGCTTCAATCACGACATTAAGCGCCAAAGCTGCCATGAGAGCATCGACATTTGGCCTTGGATGCAACAGGACCAAGGTTTTTTCAGAGCTTTTGAGCATTTGAACTATCTGATTACCGGCAATGTTTATCTTCATTTAGTATCCTATGGGTCATTTGACGGCTTCAATTATATCACCTATCGCAAAATCAGCTTTTCCTTCCAAAACCATACCAAATTCTTGGTCTTTACTGGCACTATTAATTTCCTCTTGCAAATGCTTCATTGATTTGACATTCGCGACTCCGATCTTACGTTCATCACGCAAAATATTCACCTTGCCCGTGCGACTGATCCGACCCTCCAAAACTCGACAGCCCGCAACCCGGGCTTGGTCAGCTTTAAAAGTTGCGATCACTTCAGCCCGACCAACTACCTCCTCTTGCTTGACATTCAGAAGCGCATCTACCCCCTCTTTTAACTCATCCAACAACTCATAAATCAGATTGTAATGGCGGATCAACACTTTATCTTCTTTGGCCAAAGCCCCAATAGTTTTTGAGACACTAACATTGAAAGCGACTACCAATGCCTTAGTAGCTGTTGCTAAAGCAATATCAGAATCATTTACCTCACCGGTTTCGCGGTGAACTATCTTTACCTTACCGGTACTGGTTTCAAAACTAGAAATTGCGGCTTCGATCGCTTCCAAACTTCCTGCTGTATCTGCTTTGAGAATTAATCTAATTTCTTTGCTTTGAGCTTGCTCAAAGGGATTACGTTCCTGCCTTTCAACCGCCTGTTTTGGACTCGCGGTTCCAATCTTCATCACTTCCCCAACCGCTGGAGTCGCACTTAAGCCCAACACTTCAACTGGGGTAGAAGGACCAGCTTCTTTTAACCGCTCACCGGCTGTAGATATTAAAGATTTGACCTTCCCACCGGTGGTACCTACGAAAACTTGATCCCCTAGTTTCAGAATTCCTTTTTTCACCAACACAAGAGCAGATGGTCCTTTGAAACGATCAAGCGAAGAATCAATCACCACCGCTTCAAGATCTTCTTTTGACTCATCTTTTAGCTCTTCCAAATCCGCAACCAACAGAATCATTTCAAGTAGTTCTTTCACTCCCTCACCGGTTTTAGCAGAAAGGGGAACTGCTACAACATCACCCCCGTAGCCTTCAACCAAAACCCCTTCGGTCGCCAAGCCTTTCTTGACCCTCTCAATATTTGCTCCGGCAGTATCCATCTTGTTGATAGCCACGATCATTGGGGTAGAGCTAGCTTTAATATGCGAAATCGATTCTTTGGTCTGGGGCATGACGCCGTCATCAGCAGCTACCACCAAAATTGAGATGTCATTGACAGCTGCTCCGCGTGAGCGCATCGCCGAAAAAGCTGCATGCCCTGGTGTATCAATAAAGGTGATCTTCTTGCCACCGATATCTACCTGGTAAGCACTAGTGTGTTGGGTGATACCACCCGCTTCCTTGGCAGCAACGTTCGCTTTACGGATAAAGTCTAAAAGAGTGGTCTTACCATGATCGACATGACCGAGTATGGTCACCACCGGTGGACGTGTAGTTGGTTTTTGGACTGAAGTCTGTTTCTTGCTCATAAGCCGCCTCAAAGCTTCTCATTCTTTTATAGCTTTTGTCTTAATAGTTTTCTTCGCCGCTATCTTTTTTACCGGTTTCTTGGCCGGCTTTTTGGTCGTAGCCTTTTTTGCTTTGGCCTTCTTGGCAACCTTTTTGGGGGGTTTTTCTTTCTTTTCCTTTTTCTCCTCGTCTTCAACTCCGGTCAAACCTGCCCCTTTGATGTCAATGCGCCAACCTGTAAGCTTGGCTGCTAGACGAACGTTTTGTCCGTCTTTCCCAATTGCCAGAGAAAGCTGGTCCTCAGGCACTTCAACATGGGCGGTTTTGGTCTCCGCATCAACACTAACCTTGTCCACAGTTGCCGGAGAAAGCGCAGCAGCAACAAATTTGGCTGGGTCGTCGCTATAGGAAATGACGTCAATTTTTTCATTACCCAATTCGGCGATCACTGCCTGCACCCGGACGCCTTTTTGTCCTACACAACTACCGACCGGATCAACACCGACTTGCCTAGAGGAAACCGCAACTTTGCTGCGGGCGCCAGCTTCACGGGAAATTGCTTTGATCTCAACAATATTGGAGCCGATTTCCGGCACTTCCAGTTTGAAAAGTCCTTCTACCAAACCCTTGTGTGCCCGCGAAACAATGATGTCTTGTCCTCTTGAGCTTTCTTTGATACCGACAATATAAAACTTAAGTCTCTGGTTGAGACGATGGTCTTCGCCGGTAATTCTTTCGGCGGCTGGCATGATTGCCTCGGTCTTGCCCAAATCAACGACGACGTTCGGCCCTTCAATTCTCTGGATCATACCGTTGGTAATATTACCAATTTTCTTTTCGTATTCAGCGAAAATGGCGCCTTTTTCTGCTTCTCGAATTCTTTGGAGCAGAACCTGCTTGGCAGTCTGAGCAGCAATACGCCCGAAACCTTCCGGAGTCACGTCTTTGCCGTCTTTAAAGACTTTGGCCTCGCCGGTTTCGGCGTCAATCTCCGCATCTAGCTCTTCAAGTTCGCCACCGTAATCCTTGCGATATGCGGCTTTGATAGCATCTTTAACTATGCTCACCACTTCTTGCGGGTCTAGTCCCCGCTCGGCAGCAGCTTGGTTGAGAGCAGCAGCAAATTCTGTCCTGAGAGCCACATAACCTCCTAGTTAAAAACTAAAAAAGTATACTTGACACGTTGTGTCACGACTGCTTTTTCTAACAAAAAAAGTGGGAGTTTATCCCACTAATTCTGATTCTGATTAATTTCGTTCCAATGATAGCACCAGGCCCACTTTTGGTCAAGCATCAAAGCTTTGATTTGACAAGCAAGCAGGTAGTTTTATAATAATAAATCGTGGTGACTCCTGTGTGACCCCCGGACGCCCGACGCTGACTTAGTGACGAGCCGGCAAAAAGAGGCGGACACCTAAACGGCCGAAAACGGACCTGACTTGGTTCCTACCTCGAAAAAGCGGTTGTGCGGGAGTCATCACACCAACTTGGCCATCCGAGGCGAGATGTCGCCCGTTTGGTAAAGCGGCGTCGGGTAATCGAACGCTTCTGATGAAGCACTTACCCAACACATCGGGGCCCGACGCCGCTACACCAGAGAGATTCCTCCGCTTTGATCGGAGTAAAGTCGAGATGGCTGAGCTACATCTCGACCAATTCATTTTGGCCATTCGGGACTTATGACCCCGTCTGGTGAGGTGCCGGCCGACTTTGCAGCAATACCAGTTACGGGACTGAGTTGGTCGGCACTTACCTTTCCCTCAACAAAACCGGAAAATCCTGCTAGGAGGGTTGATGAGAGTGGCTAGCCGTAAGGAAGATATGTCTCCTAAAGGAGTGTTGATCCTTAGTCAACAATCAGATGGAGATATAGTCATACAAATCGTTGCAGACGATGAGTATGGCTCGCCAAATTGTGTTGAATTTTGTACAGGTGCGTTTGGAGGTGGTGGTGGTTCACCACACACCTTTGAAGCCTTGAACAAGCTCATGGAAGCCATAGAAATGGATAACCTTGAAAATCCTTCAAGAGCAGTTTAGCCAACTGCTCTTTTAGTTACCAAGTTCTTTCAACGCTTCTTTCTGTTTCGAAGAGAGGTTCTTTGGGGTGATGACGGTTACATGGACGAACTGGTCACCGCGAGAACTGCCATGTTTAATGCCTTTTTCTTTGATGCGAAAGTTCGTACCTGTTTGTGTCCCTTCCGGGATTTTGAGCTTAACTGGGCCGTCAAGAGTTGTGACTTCAACTTCATCCCCAAGAGCAGCTTGAGCAAAGCTGATATTCTTATCACAGTAAATGTTGTAACCGTCACGCTTGAACTCTTTGTGGGGAGCGACGCGAATAGTTAGATAAAGGTCACCGTAACTAGAGCCCTTTTCCCCTGCTTCACCCAGAGCGGGAAATCGTACTGTACCACCATCGTTGACACCAGCCGGAATGTTAATTGTTGTTTCTTTAACTGACTTGATTCGACCATTCCCTTTGCACTGCCTACATTTGTGTTCAATGGTCTGTCCTTCACCATGGCATTCAGGACAAACTTGCTGCGTCATGAGGGAGCCGAAGATTGTGTTGGCCGCCCGCTGCACCTGTCCCCGGCCCTGACAAGTCGGACAGGTTTTGGTCTTTGAACCCGGCTCAGCTCCGGTTCCCTTACAATGCTCGCAAACTTCGTGGCGGGGAATTGAGATTTTCTTTTCCGCTCCAAAAGCAGCTTGCTCAAACGGGATTGTTAATTCATAGGCTAGGTCTTCCCCTCGGCGCGGTCCAGACCTGGTTCGGCGACTCCCAAAGGGAGACGACGACCCAAAGAATTCTTCAAAAATTTCGAAAGGATCGCGGAAGCCGCCAAAGTCAAAATCAACATTGACACCTGGTCCGTAACTGTAAGTGTAGCCGCCTCCGCCTGGAGCTCCACCAGGCGCACCTTGCGAAAAAGCAGCGTGGCCAAACTGATCGTAGGCTGCTTTCTTCTGAGGATCGGAAAGCACTTGGTAGGCTTCGTTAATTTCCTTGAAACGTTCTTCGGCACCAGCGGATTTGTCCACGTCAGGATGAGCCTTCCGCGCCAGGCTCCGGTAAGCTTTCTTTATATCAGTATCAGACGCTGTTTTTGAAACGCCCAATACCTCATAGTAGTCTTTTTTACTAGGCATAAACTGGAGCAGATTTTAGCAGATTGGAAATGGTTTTGCTAGCAGCTAACCATCTAGGTCTGGGGTGTGTCAGTTGGAAGTGGGGTCTCTGTCTTTTCTGGTTCAGCCTTTTCTGTCTTCTTCTTTTTCTTGGCCATGAATCCAATCCCAGCACCAACCGCAATCACAAGTAGTGCCGCAAGGAAAGGAAAAATGGGATTTTCAAAAATCCCTTTAGTTTCGGTAGTTGTGGCAGGCGCTTTGGCGGCTGACTTTGTTGCTTTATCGGCATCAGTTTTTTCGGCTGTAGCTGTAGCCACATTTTCCGATTGAATTATTGTCACTCCAGGTGCTATCGGCTCATCAGCAGGTGGTGAAGGGCTGGTTGATGGAGCAACTGGAGCAGGACTAGCTGGTGTGTCGGCTGGTGGTGTTGCTGGAGGTGGGCTGGCGGCAGCGTCATAACCGTAAGTCGCGAAACCAAAATTTTGCGTTGTCTTCACCACACCATCAACTACAGCATTGCCTCGAGTGTATTCTGGTGTTTTGTCTATTCGCCAATAAGCCGTCGTGGAAGTAGTCGTCAGAATGATTTGATATATCGCTTCAGGGGTAAAAGAAAGATCGGTACTAAAATCAAAGAGAACCCAGGCACCATTAGTACTACTTGGAGCAGAGGCCGACATAGACCCAACGGAATTAGCAGCCGCATCTTTTATAGCCATGGTAACAGTGGCTGAAGAACCATTCCCGTTCAGATAAACATAGACTTTGTCGAGACTATTCTTGGCCGGTTTGAAAGTTTGTTTGATCACATTGCTCCCCGACCTCTTTATGTACCAAAAGCCCGCAGGGTCGTCAGGAGTAGGTGGGCTAATAGGAAGAGGAACATATTCGTACTGGTCAACCACTGACACCGCAAGAGCTTGTCCTGGAAAAATCAAAATTGAAAGCAAAATAGAAAATGGGATAAGTACTATGGACAGCAAACGCTTCACCCACTTAATGTAGCAGAGAGAGAGCTGTTAATGCAAGTGTTTAGTTAAGTTTAAAGATGGAATTCTCTCCCCTCAAACTACTTTTATCAAATAGTCTCAGGTCCATTTATTCTTTTTTGTCGTCAACCACTTCGCCTTCAACAATCTTACCTTCATCAGCTTTTTCTTCCTTCGGCGCGGCTTCGCCTTGCTCAGGACTGGTAGCTTCACCTTCGGTCGGAGGAGTTTGAGTCTGTTCTTGCTTGTACATCGCTTCCCCAATCTTAAGTAGAGCTTGATTCAGCTCGTCCATCAACTTATTTAATTCATCAACCGGTGCTGTCGCCTGCTTTTCCTTCAAATCCTTAAGCTTTGTCTCGACATCGGCTTTTACATCCGCGGGGACTTTGTCCCCACCATCTTTGAGAGCTTTTTCGGAGGTGTAAACTAGAGCATCGGCTTTGTTGCGAGCTTCAATTTCGTCTCGTTTTTTGGCATCTTCAGCCGCGTTGGCTTCGGCTTCCTTGGCCATCTTTTCCGCTTCTTCTTTACTGAGACCAGTCGAGCCGGTTATCGTAATTTTCTGCTCTTTGCCAGTGGCTTTGTCTTTGGCGGAAACATTCAGAATTCCATTGGCATCAATATCAAACATTACCTCAATTTGCGGCACACCCCGCGGGGCGGGTGGAATCCCGTCAAGCATGAATCTTCCGAGCGATTTGTTGTCAGCAGCCATTGGCCGCTCGCCTTGAAGAACGTGAACCTCAACCGTGGTTTGGTTGTCCCCAGCAGTTGAAAATGTCTCGGTTTTCGAAGTTGGAATAGTTGTGTTGCGGGTAATTAAGACGGTGGTCACTCCACCGAGCGTTTCAACTCCAAGGGAAAGTGGGGTCACGTCCAGCAAGACAACGTCTTTCACCTCACCAGTAAGCACTGCGCCTTGCACTGCCGCACCAACGGCAACCACTTCGTCCGGATTAATACCTTTGTGAGCATCCTTACCAAAGAATTTCTTAACTGCTTCCTGCACTGCCGGCATGCGGGTCATACCACCGACCAAAACCACCTCATCAACCCTTCCTGCGTCAATACCGGCATCTTTTAGAGCCGTCTGACAAGCCGCAAAAGTTTTTTCAATTAGGTCACCTACGAGGCTTTCCAGTTTAGCGCGAGTTAATTTCACAACCAAATGTTTGGGACCAGAAGCATCCGCCGTCAGAAAAGGAATGTTAATCTCGGTTTCGCTGGTGGAAGAAAGCTCAATCTTCGCCTTCTCGGCAGCGTCCTTGAGCCTCTGCGTCGCTTGCTTGTCACCTTTGAGGTCGATTCCACTCTCCTTTTTAAACTCATCAGCGAGGAAATTGATGATTCGTTGGTCGAAGTCATCCCCACCGAGGTGGGTATCACCAGAGGTTGATTTAACTTCGAAGACGCCTTCCCCCAGCTCCAGAATGGAAATATCAAAAGTCCCACCCCCGAGATCATAAACCGCGATGGTGTGGGCTTTTTCTTTTTCGAGCCCGTAGGCGAGAGCTGCTGCTGTCGGTTCATTAATTATTCTCTTAACGTCAAGTCCAGCAATTTCGCCAGCCTGTTTCGTTGCTTGGCGTTGCGCATCGTCAAAGTAGGCCGGCACGGTGATGACTGCATCGGTTACTTTTTCACCGAGATAAGCTTCAGCATCAGCTTTTATCTTTTGCAAAATCTGCGCGGAAATCTCCTGCGGAGTGAAAGTTTTCCCTTCCACTTCAACAGTCGCCATGTCATTTTGCCCAGCTTTCACGGTATAGGGTAGCCATTTAAGGTCTTCTTGGACCGTCTTGTCGGAAAATTTGTGGCCCATCAAACGCTTGACTGAAAAAATAGTGGTTTTTGGATTGACTACTGCCTGGCGTTTCGCCACCCGGCCAACAACTCTCTTAATTGGGTCAACCACTGAAGGAATGATATTTTCACCTTCAGCGCTGTGGATGACCTTGGGCTGTCCACCTTCCATGACCGCGACCGCGCTATTTGTCGTTCCAAGATCGATACCAATAATCTTAGACATACAACCCTCCTAATATAACTAATTGCTTTTGTCTGAGAATACGTCGACTGAAAGTCGTCATAATTTTGCTCATAACTTAACTCCTTTTAGTCTGTTTCAAAAACATAATTTTTTACCATGATCCAAAGAATACTAAAGAGAAACCACCAGAAAACCACATCAAAAACATAGGACCAAACGTTGTAGCTGTTTTGGATCACGCCATCTTTAGTAAACTCATGGGCGAAAACGAAAGGAAACCCATGGCGTGCCCCATCGCTACTTAAATAAAAGAAACTCACACTGCTAGCAACGAAAGCTGCCACCAGCGTCCACAACAAAGAAAGGATTCTAACCATTGTCTTTACCCTGCGACTTCTTTGTGACTTTGACCCGTACTGGGCGGATCACTTTGCCATCCAGCTCATAGCCCTTTTCAATGACTTCACCGATTTTCCCATCCTCATTTCCGGCCGTTGTGTCGATTGCTTCATGCTTGTGAGGATCAAATTTCTGGCCCAGGGTAGGTATTTCTTTGATCCCCTCAGAGGCGATTACAGCCCTGAATTTTTCAATGACAAATGCCAGACCCTCACTCTGGATGATTTTCTGCGCCGCTTCAAGAGCATCGAGAACTTCGAGAAATTTGGCGACCAAAACCACATTGGCAAACTTGATGACCGTTTTTTTCTCTTCTTCGACCCGACGTGATAGGTTGGCATAATCAGCTAAAGCTCTAGCCAACTGGGTACGTAATTCTTCTTTTTCTTTATCTACTTTTTCTTTGGCCATAAAAATTACCAAGTATTGGAAAGCTCGGTCAGAAGGTCCCCGAAATAGCGCACTGTCGGGATGACTCTTTCAAAACGCATTCGAACTGGCCCAATCACGCCAATATTACCGGCGTTCCTCTTCCCGGCACCAAATTGGGCAAATACCAAACCGCAGTAGTTGAGGTAATCCCGACCGATATCTTCACCTAGCAGTACATGCACAGGCTCATCCCCAACCGCCCGGTCAAAAATCTCCGCAAACATTTCGTTCTGGTCAAGCATAGTCAAAACTGTCTTGGTCAAATCAATATCGTAAAACTCGGGCATATCAAGAATATTGGCCGTTCCAGCGTAGAAAATATCGCCTTCCTCAGTAGTGGCGACCGCGAGTGATCCGGTCTTGGCCGCTAGCTCAGTAGTAGCTCTTTTCAGCAGCCGGTGGAGATGGTAGCGTTTGTCCCAAAGGGCTTCCTTGATCTCGACTTCGTCTTTGACCGGCAGTCCCGCTTCTTTCATGAGATCGTTGATGTAGAAGCGCATGCCCATTGGGGTCGGCGCGCGGCCGGCGCTAGTGTGGGGCTGGTTCAGATAACCCTGTTCGGTAAGAGCGGCCATTTCGTTGCGGATCGTGGCCGGAGAGACACCGAGCGAGCCTTTCTCAACAATACTTTCACTTCCCACTGGCTCAGCGGTCTCAACGTATTCATCCACGATAGAGCGCAAAATTTCTTTTTGTCTATTTGTAATTTCAGCCACAGCTATCTTTCTTGGGAGGGATTTTAGGTTAGCAACAATCTAGCACGAGTGCTAAGAGATGTCAAGTGTAACTCAAATCTTTAAAACCGAGAGGAAAGCTTCTTGTGGGATTTCGACGCGGCCAACCGATTTCATCCTCTTCTTCCCTTTCTTTTGTTTCTCGAGCAGTTTATCCTTGCGGGTTCTATCTCCACCGTAGAGTTTGGCCAGGACATCTTTGCGGAAAGCGGGAATGTCGGCTCGGGCGAGGATTTTGCCGCCGACCGCTGCCTGCAGGGAAATTTCGAAGTTTTGGCGGGGAATGATTTCTTTGAGTTTTTCGACCAGTTTCTTGCCGATTTCA
>Ga0155606_127_pt2 | contig 12987 bp, 12 predicted proteins | sample RifCSPhighO2_12_FD_107263 | JGI IMG/M metagenome (GOLD analysis project Ga0155606, IMG submission 107263) | Candidatus Woykebacteria bacterium RIFCSPHIGHO2_12_FULL_45_10
TCGACAAACTAGAAGCAGCCAAAGCTTACTTGGACAAAAACAAATCAACCGCTGCGGCTTTTAAGGAAATAATTGATCTTACCAATGCCGGAGCTGTTTCTCTGACCAAAGTTGATGTCAACTCTGCAGGAGAAATTAATATTACTGGCAACACTAGCGGTTCAACTCAGTTGGGGGTGCTTTTCGATAACCTGACCAACGAAGGAGCACAAGTAAGCCTGTCCAAGGTAGTGGCGACAAGTGTCACTCTCTCTAGTGGAGGTTATCAATTCTCGATTCGTCTAAATTATACAAAGAACGGAATTTTGCCAGAAAGGCTAAAGGATGAATCTCAAAAACCTTAATCGGGAAAATTTACTTGGTTTTGTGGTTCCGGTGCTTTGTTTTGTTGTCATCGTGGGTTTGGTCCCCTTGATTATTATGCCTCAACTTGACCGTATTGCCGCTGCCAGTAAAGTAGTTCGGGAAAAGGAAACACGTTTAAATCGCCTGAAAACTAAACTTGATCTTCTTAATAAAATCGACGAGGAAGCCCTCAATGAAAAGGTTGCTAACGCTGAGATCACTCTTCCGAGTGGAAAGAGCTTAGCCCCATTGGTGGAAGGGATCAAAAAGCTAAGCAGCGACTCGAATTTGATTCTTAATTCTATGAAATTGAAACCAGGAAAGATCGCAACTGACTCAGCCAAAAAAGCAACAGGACAAGCTGCTGAGAAAGCTAACCCACCTGGATCTGAGGCAGCCAATAGTGACGCGAACTTGCCAAATTCGCGTTTTGACCTGCTCTTTGCGGTTGAACTTAAAGGCAACTTCGAATCATTCCAAAAATTTCTCTCTTTAGTGGAAAAAACTAAGAGACTTTTGATAGTAGTAAGTTTCACCGCAACCTCAACCAACAATGATAGTTCTTTTAGTTTAATAATGAATGCCCCTTACCGTAACGTCCACAAAGACTCATCTGATACAGTAGCGGAGGATCTGGCTCCTGAAACCGATGAGACCAAGGAAATATACAACCGTCTCAATGAGGACTTTATTGAATATACCAAGCCTGTTCCGGGAGAAAGTTGCCAGAGCTGCACTGGGACAACGAATCCATTTCCATAGGAATAAGTAATTAGTTGTTAGACAGTAGTTTGTAGTTACTTAATTTTTGAGTAAGTCGGGGCGCAGGTTTTTAGTTCTTGAGAGAGATTGCTTCTCTCGCCATTCGGCAATTTTTTCATGATCGCCGCTAAGGAGAACATCTGGTACTGGTTTTTTGCGATAAATTCTTGGTCGGGTGTATTGGGGGTATTCCAGAAGAAGCTGTTTTTCACCTTCGCCTTTTGGAGAGAATGACTCTGTTTCAACAGAACTCTCCTCGCCAAGAACGCCTTTCACGAGGCGCGAGACGGCCTCAATAAACACTAGGGCAGCAACTTCCCCGCCACTGACTATGTAATCGCCAATTGAAATTTCTTTATCGACAAAAATATCCTTGTAGCGTTGGTCGATCCCTTCGTAACGCCCACAGACTAACAGGAAAGCCTTCTTCTTTGAGAATTGCTTGACCATCTTTTGGGTCAACTTCGCCCCAGTTGGGTCAAAAAGAATTACTGTAGGCTTAAGAGATCTTTTTGCGAGAATAGAAGCTGTCGCTTCTCCCAAAACATCGGCTCTCATTATCATTCCTACTCCCCCACCAAAAGGGGTATCGTCCACACTTTTGTTTTTGCCCAGTCCAAACTGTCGTGAATCGTGTAAGTTTACGCCAATTAGTTTTTTCTCAATTGCTTTACCTAGTAAGCTTGTTTGCAATGGGGTTTCGAAATAATTTGGGAAAAGGGTGAGAATATCGAAATTAATTTTCGGCATTAAATGCGGGCGCCTCTTCTAGAGAAAGTTGGAACCGTTCTTTGGTGGCAAAAGAGCGCACTTTCAGAGCTGCTCTTAGGGCTTTGATGACTTTACCTTCCTTGCCAATTATTTTTCCCATGTCAGCGGCGCCAACTTTCAAGTGAAAGACCTTGATACCATCCTCAACTTGCTCAGTAATTTGAACTTCCTTTTTGTTCTCAACGATATTTTCTACCAAAAACGAAAGGAGTGCTTTCATCGAAAAGCTCTTTTGGCTAATCTCGCGGCAGCCGGAGTGGCTTGTGCACCGACACCAACCCAATAATCAAAGCGGTCTTTTTTCAAAGTAATTTTGGCTGGATTGACGGTGGGATCATAGCTGCCAAGTATCTCAAGAAATTTACCGTCTCGAGCCCTCTGCTCGTTGGCGGCGACGATTCTGTATTTGGCTTTGTTTTTGCTACCGACGCGACTTAAGCGAATTTTTACCATAAGACATGCGATTCTAACGAATTTTATCAATATTTGCAAGAGCGCTAGAAGCGGCAGCTTGTTCTGCCTTTTGCTTGCTAGCACCAAAACCTTCTGCTACCAAGCGTTCTTCGAAGAAAACTCCCATTCGAAAGTTTTTAGAGTGATCTGGACCCTCCTCAGAGAGGACTTTGTAAATTGGGGTGATAGAGAGCTTTTCCTGGGCGATTTCCTGAAGTTGGCTTTTGAAATCTCTGTAGAGTTTTTGGGCAATGATTGGTTCAATATTGGGCAGGAGGCTTTCCTCGACAAACTTTTTGGCAGTTTCCAGACCGAGGTCGAGATAGAGTGCTCCCAAAAAAGCTTCGAAAGTATTGGCTAAAAGGTATTCCCTCTGGCGACCTCCAGTTGCTTCTTCTCCTTTAGAGAGCAGGAGGTATTGTCCGAGATCGAGTTTGGCTGCTACTCGCGCCAGGGAATTTGCATTGACTAGTGCGGATCGGTAATTAGTCAAATCTCCTTCAGAACTCTCCGGAAAGGCCTTGAAAAGATGCTCACTGACCAGGAAACCCAAGACTGAATCGCCCAAAAACTCAAGTCTTTCATTGTGTTCGGCTGCCTCTAGGGGATGTTCGTTTAAGTAAGAGCGGTGAGTGAAGGCGGTCTCAATTAGTTTCCTATTTTGGAATTTTAATTTAAGTTTTTTTTCAAGCTTTTCCAGCATTGGCTAGTTAATTCTTTAGTAAGATAGCCACGTATCCACACAGCTATGTTACTAGGAACTAAACATCTCCTATTTGATCAGCTACAAAACTGACAATGTCCTCGACGGTGTTGAATTTCATCGTTTCTTCCCTAGGAATGGTGATTTTGAACTCATCTTCAATACTGACGACCAGGTCAGCCAAACTTAAAGGGTCGCTATTAAGATCATCTTGCAGGTGCGATTCGAGTTTAATCTCAGCTTCCTCCACTCCAAGATAGTTGGCAATGATCCGGCGCAATTTTTCAAAAGTTGTCACTCGAATTTTCCTTTCTTAGTTTCCAGTGCGGGCAAAAGCTGTTTGACGACAGTCCCCAAAACACCATTAACGAATTTGGATGAATTGTCACCCCCAAAAGCTTTGGCCAGCTCAACAGCTTCATCAATAGCAACTTTTGGAGGTACACTACGGGCAATATAAATTTCAAAAATAGCAATTCGCAAAATCTCAAGATCGATCTTGGCGATTTGCTCAATTGGCCATTCAGGGGCTGCGTCCTCAATAATTCTGTCAAGAGCTTCCAAATTTTCGGTCACTCCCGCAGCCAGAAAAAAAACGAGATGCGTATCAACCTCTACGTTTTCTTCTTCCCGATCCAGTTTCAAATAATCATCGAGGTTTCTTTGGACAATCTCTTTGATGTTTGTTGAATTGAGGCTCCATTCAAAAAGAGCCTGTAGGGCAATTTTCCTTGCTTCATGGCGTGGGTCAGAAGCCTTTTTCATTCTAGTCAGTTTTCGCGATCCGGCGAACTTTTGTTTTTGTTTTCGGAAGTGTAACCAGCCGGCCACGGTACATCCCACAATTTTGGCAGGCTTGGTGCGGTATACGTAGGGAACCGCAATTGTCACATTTGCTGAGGGCTACCGAACTCATCTTGATAGCAGCTCGCCGCTTTCCCTGGCGGGCGGTTGAGATTCTCTTTTTCGGTAAGGGGGTCATATCAGCCTATTATATTCAAAAGCCGTCTGTAGTGTCAAACAAAATTAATCCAACTTCTCGGTGCGCAACTTTTTCTGTAGGTTTTGTGCAAGTAGTGGGTTCTCATTTAAAAAAGTTCCATTAGCTAGAATTCTCTCGGCAAGAGCGTGAGTCTTGTAAATTAAATTTTGGTCGCCTAAAGAGGCGATTTTAAGATCCGGTAAACCATGTTGCAGGGTACCAAAGATCTCCCCAGGACCTCTACCTGCTAGGTCTACTTCAGCTAGATCAAATCCGTTCGTTAGTCTTTCCATATTCTTCAATCTTTTCAAGACTAACGGGTTGGTGGATTCTGTGAAAAGTAAGCAGTAAGATTGATTTTGGCCTCTACCTACCCTTCCTCGGAGTTGGTGGAGGCTAGCTAGTCCGAAACGTTCAGCAGCTTCGATCAAAATGATCGTTGCTTCAGGTATGTCAATACCAACTTCAACTATTGGGGTAGAGACCAGGATTTGGTATTCGCCCTGGCGGAATTTGTTGAGAACAACTTCCTTTTCCTTTGGGGACAGACTGCCGTGCAACAACCCAAGCTTGTTAGCCGGAAAAACTTCCCCTGATAGATACTCCCACTCCATTTTGACGCTTTTAACGCTCTCTAAGGTCTCTGAAGGCTCGATAAACGGGCAAATGATGAAAGCCCTTTCCCCCTCAGCGATGTGTTTTTTGATAAATTCGTAGGCCCGCCCTCGTTTCTCCGCCAGTACTAGAAAAGTCTTTGGAAGCCTTCGGCCAAGCGGTAAATCTTTTAGAACAGAAACGTCCAGCTCACCAAAAAAAATTAGGGCAAGTGAACGTGGAATTGGTGTTGCGCTCAAAGTAAGCAAATGTGCATCTAGTCCTTTTTTGCGCAGCCCGCTTCTCTGCTCAACCCCAAAACGGTGTTGTTCATCAACAATGATAAGCCCGATTTTTTCTTTGGGAAGATTTAGGTTCAAAAGTGCGTGGGTACCCACAAGAAGGTCTGCTTCTAGGTTGACCCTTTTATTGGCAGTTACTAACCCCACTGATAAAGGGAGATTTTCGAAGAATTTGTTGATAGTCTCAAAATGCTGATTGGCGAGGATTTCAGTCGGCGCCATGAAGAGGCTCTTGAGGCCGTTGGTATGAACTATAAAGCTAGCGATAGCGGCCACAATTGTTTTGCCACTGCCGACATCACCTTGAAGCAAGCGGTTCATTGGTCTTGCACGGGCTAAGTCTAGAGCGATCTCCTCCGTCACGTCGATTTGGCTTTTAGTCAGTTTAAAAGGCAGGTCTAAAACAAATTTTCTTAGTTTCCCTTTATCCAAAAGCAACTTGTGATGAACCCGGACAGTTTCGAGCTCCTTCTTTCTTTTTAAGCTAGCTAGTTGTAAAAGGAGCAACTCTTCGAAAGCAAAACGTTCCCGGGCTTTTTTGGCTTGCTCGGGGTTGGCTGGAAAGTGAATGTGTTGAAGAGCTTCTGCCTTTGTCGGGAAGCCCTCTTCTTTAACTGTCTTTGCCGGCAAGGTTTCTGCTAAATCGTTGGCGACCGTCTCCAAAACCAATTTGATTTTGGTTCGGAGCCATTTTGAATTAAGTCCAGCAGTTTCGGCATAGATAGGAATCAGCCCGCGGGTATGCAAGACCTCTCTACCAGAAGCTTCGTACGCGGGTGCTAAAAAGGTAAGCTTGCCTTTGTAGAAAGTTGGTTTGCCAGCAATGACTATTTTTTCAAAGCGGATCAAATTGGCTTTGAGATACGGTTGGTTGAACCAGGTGGCCTCAATAGTGCCGGTTTCGTCGGCAAGGACAGCGGTTGTTAAAAACTTACCGCTGAAGAGACGGGTGGTCTTTACTTGCCAGATGCTTGCCTCAAGGCTCACCATCTCGTTTGGCACCAGAGAGGCAATTTTTTTCTGAGAACTGAGATCTTCATAGCGGAAAGGAAAGTGGTAAAGAAGATCCTCCAGGGTGTTTATGCCAAGCTTTTTGAGTAAAGAGGCCGAACGCGATCCAACCCCCGGCAGTTTTGTGGTGAGATCACTCAATTCGAAGTGCATTGTTTCAGCTTAAACTAAAACCTGCAGTAGGGGTAAGATGAGTAAGCTGATGATGACCAGGACGGCAACCACTGCCCAGATTGCTTTGGCTTTTTTCCTGAAAAACTTCATTGTTTTTGTCCCCAATTAATTTTCAGGTAGCTGCGTTTCCCAACTCTTAGCATGGTTGAAGCCTGTTTTATTTCAAAAGTCTTCTTTGGCAAACTATGGATTTTGCCGTCGATTTCTACCCCACCTTGCTCGATTAGGCGGTAGGCGGCTTGGTTGCTCGGAGCCAGGGCAGACAATTTGACCAATTCCAGTATAGTTAAAGTTTCCTCTGGTCTGGTTAGGGTAATCTCTGGAATATTCGTAGGCAGCTCGCCTTTTTGAATGACGTTTTGGAATTCTTGCAAAGCTTCTTGGGCTTGTTTCTCGCTATAAAAGGAGTTGACGATCTCTTTTGCCAAAAGTAGTTTTAGCTTCATTGGATTGTAATCTTTATTCTGAAGAGATTTTTTGTACCCTTTTAAGACTTCTGGTTCAAGTACGGTTAGAAAATCAAAATAGCTGCTGATCAATTCGTCTTTAATAGACATGATTTTGCCAAACATTTCCGCCGGTGGCGCTTCTATTGCGATAGTATTACCAGCAATCTTGCTCATTTTTTGCCCGTCAGTACCCGCCAAAAGCGGTGTTGTCAGAACAACTTTTTTCCCTTTCGACATTTCCCTCCCGATGAGCATATTGAAAGTTTGATCAGTACCGCCGATTTCGACGTCTACATCCATAGCAACGCCGTCATAGCCTTGTAAAAGCGGGTAAAGGAATTCGTGTAAACTGATTGGCTGACCCTTTTTTAAACGGAGCTGAAACATATCTCTCTCTAGAAATTGTTGGACGGTAAATTTGGAAGCGATCTCAACAATTTCTTTTAGGGTTAGTTTATCAAGCCACGTACTATTGTATTTGATACTAGTTTTGTTTTTGCCAACAAAGGAAAGGAATTTGGCGGCTTGCCTTTGGTAGCTTTTGGCATTTTTTAGAACTTGTTCTCGAGTAAGAGGAACTCGCCCTCTGTCTTTTCCAGTTGGGTCTCCAATCATACCAGTAAAATCGCCAATCAAGAGAATCGTCTCATGCCCCCTCTTTTGGAACTCAGCAAGTTTTTTTAGTAAAATTGCATGTCCGAGATGAAATTTGTTACTGGAAGGATCAACCCCAAGATAAACACGCAACGGGGTTTTTTGCTTGAGTTTAGCCTCAAGTTCCTGCCGGCTTGGGTAAACTCGCTCCACATTTTTGGTTAATAAATGCTCGATGGGGTTCATGGCTGGCTCGGATTTTATCTTAAGTGTATTTATGTTAAAATACAAGCCTAATGAGTTACTCATTGCTTCCTCCTCCACCTCGAGGTGGTTCGCGTCTTTTGGCGCGTCGACGAGCAGGTAGACGTCGGGTAAAAATTGTTGGGGCACTAGTTACCGCTGGTTTTCTTTTTTTCCTCGTTATGCTTTTTGGGTTGGTGGTTGCCTTTGGGTTTTTTGCGCGTAATCTACCTTCCCCCACAAAGCTAACCGAGCGAAACGTAGAGCAAGCAACTAAGATTTTTGACCGCAACGGTACTCTGCTCTACAATGTCTTTGGCGACCAGAACCGTACTTTGGTGACTCTAGACAAAGTTCCAAAAGATCTGAGGAACGCTACTGTCGCGATCGAAGATAAAAACTTCTACAAACACCAAGGGTTTGATTACACTGGAATCCTGCGCAGTTTTAAAGAGATTTTGGTTGATCACAAACTGGCGGGTGGATCGACTTTGACTCAACAAGTGGTGAAAAACACCCTTCTTTCCTCGGAAAGAACTATTACCAGAAAAATTAAGGAATTTATCTTGGCCGTTCAGATCGAACGACGTTATAGTAAAGATGAAATTATCCAAATCTACCTCAACGAAGTTCCCTACGGCGGAACCGCTTGGGGGGTGGAAGCAGCTGCCAACCAGTATTTTGGAAAGCATGTTTCAGAGCTAAGTTTGGTTGAGAGTGCGATACTAGCTGGTTTGCCCCAACAACCGAGTGTTTATTCACCGTTTTCTTCTGATCCCAAGGCTTATATCAATCGTACCAAAGACGTCTTACGTCGAATGCAAGAGGATGGTTATCTTACCAAGGAGCAGGAAAAAAAGGCTATCACTGAACTTCCAAATGTTAAATTTGCCCAGTTCGGACAAAATATTAAAGCACCACACTTTTCACTTTACGTTAAAAAACTTCTTGCAGAGAAGTATGGAGAAAAAATGGTTTTAGAGGGTGGTTTGCAGGTGACTACTTCGCTCGACCTTCCTACTCAGGAGATGGCCCAGAGAATTACTCGCGACACGATTGCAGCTCAGAGAAATCTCCGGGTGAGCAATGGGGCGGTAGTAGTGGAAGATACCAAAACAGGCCAAATTTTGGCTTTGGTGGGCTCAAAGGATTATTTCGCCACCGATATTCCTGGCAATTATGACGTTGCGACTCAGGCTTTGCGCCAACCAGGGTCTGCCCTGAAGCCTTTGAACTACGTGACTGGGTTCAAGAAAGGTTATACCCCCTCTACGATGTTTCTTGATGAGACTACTGACTTTGGCAATTACAAGCCTGGAAACTGGGATGACAAATTCCATGGACCACTATCAATAAGACTAGCTTTTGGAAACTCTTACAATATTCCAGCTATAAAGATGCTCGCTGTCAATGGTATCGACAACATGATCAAAACCACAGAGGATTTTGGTATTACCAGCTTGAATGACCCACGCAGATATGGTTTGTCGCTGACTATTGGAGGTGGGGAGATTCATCTGGACGAGTTAACTAACGCCTATGCTATCTTTGGCAACATGGGTAAGGCTGTTTCAGAAGTATTTATTCTCAAGGTCACTGATTCGAAAGGTAATGTTTTGGAGGAATACAAGCCGAAAGAAACTCGTCAGGTGGTTACTCCAGAACACGCTTATCTGATAAACAATATCCTTGCCGACAAGGCGGCAAAATATATGACCTATGGTACCTATTGGGCCAACCGCCTTAATTTTCAGCCCAACCTAGCTGTCAAAACCGGTACGACCGACAAAAAGGTGGACAACTGGTCTTTTGGTTACACACCAGGCTATACAGTTGGTGTCTGGGTAGGCAACAACGACAATTCTCCGATGCACCCTTCGCTGTCATCTGGGGTGACTGGTGCAGCCCCCATTTACCATGATGTGATGGTTGAGCTGCTTAAGTCGAACCCATTGAAATATGATACCAACGAACCCTTTGCTCGGCCAGCCGGAATAGTTGAAGCCGAGGTAGATGCGCTTTCAGGCATGAAACCTGGTCCAAACACCTCAGCAAAAAAGGTTGATATTTTTGCCAAATGGCAGGTTCCAACCCAAGAGGATGATATGCACGTCAAAGTCCGGATTTGCAAGCCCTCAGGGCTCCTGTCTACACCAGCTTGTGAGGCTGCCGGACAGGCTGAAGACCGCGTTTATGTAGCCATGTACGATCCCTATACGAAACTTTTTAGAGGTGATGGTTACAAGGTTTGCAGCCCTTGCCCACCAACAGCTTATGATGACACTATCTCTGGCCCGGCTGTTCCCGTAGTAACAATAACTGAGCCGGACAACAACGGGAATGTGTTTGGTTCGTTTGAGGTTAAGGCAGGTGTTACCGCTCCAAGTGGAACTTCAATAACTTCAGTGAAATTTTATATTGATAATAGCGCTACACCGAAGGCAACCGATAATTTGAGCCCTTATAATGTGACTTTAACGACCGGGGGTTTAACAAACGGGACTCACACCTTGACGGTAAAAGCCTTTGCCGACGATGGTACAGTCGGGGAAAAAAGTATAAATATTAATGTCGTCCCGCCTTAATAGGAGTTAGGCCTTGCGGATCTTAGCGAGAAGTTTTTTTTCTAGATTTCTCTCAATTTTCGCTCGAAAAACAGCAACTTCTTTATCGGTTAAAGTGCGGTCTTTGGCTTGAAAAGTAATCTTAACGGCGACTGATTTTTGGTTTCCTTCCCTAAAAATATCAAACACCTCCGCCTCTGATACCGCGGTTCCTTCCCAAGCAATATCGAGAATTTTTCGCGCTGGCAAATCAGAAGCAACGAACATGGAAAGATCTTCAATCACCGGCGGAAATTTTGGAAGGGGTTGATAGAGGTAGTTTGGTTGAAGATCGGAAAGTTTTTCCAGAAAGATACTGCCGGCGGACACAGTCTGGTTTATCTCAAAATTTTTCAAAATCGTCGGGTTGACTAAAGATAATTCTGCAAGTTGCAACTTACCCTTATCAAAGCTGTAGCGCTCGATGCCAGTGGTAGTTTCTTCAACTTTTTCAAACTTTAGGTTTGGATCAATCCTCTTGACTACCTTTTCCAACACACCTTTTACTTGGGAAAAAGGTTTGGTGGAGACAAAGCTAACAATTTTTGGTTGGGAAACCTCTTTTTCAAAGACCCTGCCAATTTCAAAAAAGGAAATAATCTTATCTTTGCCCCTGTTGCGGGAAATTGCCACCAAAAGTTCTGGGTAAAGGCTGGGGCGGAGGAACTCAAAATCTTCAGTCATTGGATTGGCTACCTTGAGGGTTTGAGAAGGTTCTAAGCTGGCTCGTTCAAGGGTCTTTTTGCTCAGCAGTGTATGGGTCATTGTTTGATTAAATCCGCCTTCTCGAAAAACCTGTACAATAAATTTCTCCCAATCAAAATTGTAAAGTTCTTTTTGGACGGGGACCGCTCCTTTGGGGAGGGTTTTTGGAAAGCGGTTGTAGCCGTAAATACGGCCAATTTCCTCGGTGAGATCAATTGCCCCTTCGATATCGCCTCGCCAGCTTGGCACTCCCACCCTTAGTTGATTTTCCTGGAAGGGGTCAAGGCTTACTTGGAAGCCTAAGGAAGACAAAATATTAACAACCTGATTTAATTTAACTTCAATTCCAAGCACTTCTTTTAAAATACCAAGATCAAAGATCAGTGATTTTTTCGTCGGGGCGGAAATGCTTTTAGTCTCACTAGAGACCCTCCCACCGGCGATTTCAGTAATAAGTTTAGTCGCCCTTTCAAAAGCAGTAATGTGTCCGGCCCGATCAAGCTTTTTCTCAAAGCGATTTGAGCTTTCGGTCCGCAAACCAGTTTGCTGGCTAGTGCGTCGAATTGCGATTGGATCATAAATGGGAACATGGAGAAGAATGTTTTGTGTCCCCTCATCAATCTCACTGTTTTCACCACCCATTAAACCAGCTAGATCAATTAACTTTCGTGAATCCTCAATAATAATTGATCCCGAGGAGAGTTTTCGACTAATTCCATCTAGTGTTCGTACTTGCTCTCCTTCTTTTGAGGCTCGCAGGGTTAATTCACCCTCAATTTTGTCAAAGTCAAAAGCGTGCAAAGGTTGTCCTGTCTCCCACATGACGTAGTTGGTAATATCAACAACGTTGTTTACAGGACGAATGCCAACTAGTTTTAATCTTTCCGCTAGGTAGGTTGGCGAGGGTTTTACCCTCACGCTTCTGAGAAGTCCGAGTGTATAACTAGGGCAGAGTTTCTTGTCAGTTATCTTGAGAGCCGGAGCTGACTCTAGACGGCCGGTAGGTATTAACAAGTCAGTGTCCAAAGGCAAGAGGTCGCTGCCTTGTACAGTAGCTATTTCTCGGGCGATTCCGTAAATACCCAAAGTATCTGGGCGATTTGGAGTGATCTCAAGGTCAAAGACAATTTCTTTTCCAACACGGCGAATTTGCTCTACTTTTGTCCCGGATAATAGTAAATTCTCGGCAAGCTTTTCCGCGGAGACGCTCACTTTAACGAATTCTTTAAGCCAGGAAAGAGGGGCTAACATAAATTAAAATTGCTTCAAAAACTCCAGATCAGAATTATAAAACAAGCGAATATCTTCAATCCCGTAGCGCAACATTGCAATCCGTTCTGGGCCCATACCGAAGGCCCAACCGCGGTATTTTTTGGCATCTAGTCCCGCATTTCGGATTACTTCAGGATGAACCATTCCCGCACCCATGATTTCCAGCCATTTCTTACCCTGGTAAAGGAGCTCTACTTCAATCGAAGGCTCAGTGTAAGGAAAATGATGGCCATAGACTCTGGTTTTGGTTTTTTCACCAAACAGCCTCTTCAGAAAGAAGTCAATTACCCCAAGCAGATCAGTTAGAGACGACTCCGTGTCAACCAAAAGACCTTCGATTTGTAAGAAATCAGGTAAATGAGTAGCGTCAATAGCTTCTCTGCGAAAAACTCGGCCGGGAAAAAGCATTCGTACCGGTGGTTTGTGAGATTCCAAATAACGAACCTGCATGTTTGAAGTGTGGGTTCTTAGCAAAAGCTCCTCGTTCAAATAGTAAGTTTGTTGGGTATCACGGGCCGGGTGATCTTTATAGAGCCGCAGTTTCTGGAAATTGTACAGGTCTGTTTCCACTTCAGGCCCGTCAACCCAGCCGAAACCCAAGTAGTGGAAGATCTCTTTGATCTCTTCAATAATTTGTAGTGCCGGGTGAGAATGGCCCGCTTGAGGTGGGCTACCTGGAAGGCTTGCATCAAAAAAAGCCAATTTTTTTTCTGTGGTAGCTCCCACTTGAGGATTTAACAGGGATTCTCTGTCCTTAAATGCTTTTTCAAGCTGGGAGCGTAGTTGGTTCAAAGCAGGTACTTGCTTTCTTTTTTCTACGAGAGAAAGGCTGGGAATTTTTTCAAAGAGTTTGGTTACCAAACCCTGTTTGCGTCCTAAATACTTAATCCTCATGCTTTCCAAACCGTCTTGGGTGTGCACTGCCTGGATTTCTGAAATTACCTGTTGTTTGAGTTTTGCTAGATCCATTTAAAAGAGAATATCACAAACCTTACTTTGAGGACAAAAAATTGGCTCCTTAATG
>Ga0155606_146_pt1 | contig 12883 bp, 11 predicted proteins | sample RifCSPhighO2_12_FD_107263 | JGI IMG/M metagenome (GOLD analysis project Ga0155606, IMG submission 107263) | Candidatus Woykebacteria bacterium RIFCSPHIGHO2_12_FULL_45_10
CGGCAAGTGATCAAACCGGCGGTTGCAGCTCAAATGAGGGAGATATTGCTTTCAGCAGTTGAGGAGGGTGAGGCGAAACGGCTCATACCCCACGGCTTGCGGATTGGTGGCAAAACCGGTACTGCGCAGATACCGATTGCTGGCCATTACGACCCCAACAAATCAGTAGCTTCTTTTGTGGGATTTGGTCCGGTGGAGAATCCCAAATTTGCTATGATAGTCCGTTATTTTGAGCCAACTCCAATTTACGGAGCAGAGACAGCGGAGCCGACTTTTTTCAAGATTGCCCAGGACCTCTACTCTTATTGGGGGATTCCGATAAATTAAGATACCGATTGCTGGTTATTAGAGTTAACGTCCATTATAACGTTATAATGGACATATTACATCACTTGCTTTCTTTACCAAACAAGCTTGCTGTGCTTTAATATTCTTAATGCCTGAAGAAGTTACTCCTCAACCACCAACTCCAACATCTTCTGTAAAATCTGGCTTAAATTGGTTACAAATTCTAATCGGTGTTGTCGTGGGTGCATTATTAATAGGTGGAGGTTTTCTGATCTACAACGCTTATCAAGCTAAACCAAAAGAAGTCTCAACCCAAACCCCGCTAACGAACACCGTTACAAAAGCTACTACCTCAGCTACCAAGGACGAAACCGCTGGCTGGAAAACTTACTCAAATTCCAAATTAGGCTTCTCAATAAAATATCCCACCGGCTGGTACTACAATGACGCAGCAAAGTTCTCTACGCAGAATTGCGAGCTGGGTCCAGGTATAGATGAAAACACAGTTCTATTAGATAGGAAAGATCTTAAGTGCCAAGGAGTTGGCCATTTCGGATTGTGGCCAGCCGAATTTGTAGTCTATGTATCAGCAACGAAACTTGATCCAATTCCTGGTGAGGAATGGGTTAACACAACAATTGATGGTAAGCAAGCTATTAAAAACTTTAAATCTGCTGCATCTGAAGGTCCGCGTTGTACTTGTACTATCATACTCGTTAGTTACCAAGGCAAAGATTATAGAATTGAATTTTCTAACAAAGACTTACTCGGTAACTACGATTCTATTTACGATACAATTCTCTCAACCTTCAAATTCCTCTGATTTTATGAGCTTGGGGGTGTGACCCTTGGGCTTGAATAATTAAGTTAGTTTTTACTTTCAGGATCTGACCCCAAATTGGCCTTCCGAAGCTCAGTGTGGTAAAATTAGGCTCACATGTTTGAGGGTCTCAAGAATCTAGTGCCCCAGACGGTCAAAAATTATTACCACTTGATAGTCGCCGGCTTGGCGGCTTTGTTCTTTCGTTTCCCAGCTCGAGGGTTGAAGATCATTGGTGTTACCGGTACTGATGGGAAAACGACAACAGTCCACATGATTTACCATCTTCTCAAAGAAGCAGGGGAGAAGGTTTCGATGATTTCTACAGTCAAGGCAGTGATCGGAGAAAAGGAATATTCGACTGGTCTGCACGTCACTACCCCGAACAGCTTCCAAATTCAAAGGCTTTTGCGCGAAATGGTTGATGCAGGAAGTGAAATTGCGGTAGTTGAGATAACTTCGCATGGTCTGGATCAAAATCGTGTTGCCTTCATTCCAATCTATACAGCAGTAATCACGAACGTGACTCACGAGCACATCGATTACCACGGTAGCTTCGCCGCTTACTTAGAGGCGAAGGCAAAAATTTTGCGGGGCGCAAAATACAGGGTTTTGAACTGTGACGATGCGAATTTTGAAGTCTTAAAGCATTCAGGCAGTGGCTTGCTCATTTCCTTCGGCTTGGCTGAAAAGGCTGATTTTCGGGGAAGTAGCCTTACCGAGACGACAAGCGGGATTTCTTTTAAAGCTAGTTTCAAGAATAAGCAAAAGAAAAAAATAAGCGAAAATGTGCTTTTGCCGGTTTTGGGGAGGTTCAACTCTTACAACGCTTTGGCAGCTTTGGTAACTGTTTGCAGCCTAGGGATTGAAGCAGACGAAGTGGCTGACAAATTTTCCACTTTTCAACTACCGCAAGGAAGAATGCAAGTCGTCTCTGAAGGGCAAGATTTTTACGTCATTGTCGATTTTGCCCACACTCCGGCCGCTCTTGACAATGCTTTGAAAAGTCTCAAAGAATATACTCATCATCAGATCATTAGCGTTTTCGGTGCAGCTGGTGAAAGAGATAGAATGAAAAGGGCCGCCATGGGCAAAGTATCGACGGAACTGGCCGATTTATCAATTTTCACTTCAGAGGATCCACGCAATGAGGATCCGGGTGAGATCATTGAGCAGATCGCTACCGGTGCAATAGCTGCCGGTGGAAGTCTCAATCAAACTTTTTGGAAAATCGCTTCGAGAGCAGAAGCTATCAATCTAGCAGTTAAAAATTTGGCTAGAAAAGGCGATATTGTGGCTATCTTTGGCAAGGGACACGAGGCCAGTATGAATATTGGTGGGCAGGAAATACCTTGGAATGATGAAGAAGTAGCCCGAAAAGCCCTAAGAGCTAGGTTGATCAAATGAAAAATATCAGCGCTATTATTCTGGCAGCCGGTGAGGGAACTCGTTTAAACCGCGGACAACCTTCTCCCAAGCCCAAGGTTCTTTATGAAGTAGCAGGCAAGCCGATGATCCGCTACTGCCTGGATATTCTTCAAGAATTGGCCGTTGAGGAGGTAGTAATTGTTGTTGGTTATTTAGCCGAAGAGGTGAAAAAGATCGCTGGCGCCAAATTCAAATACGCTAGTCAAGAAAAAGCAAGCGGTACTGGTGAAGCAGTACGTTTGGGGTTGGAAAAAATAAAACCTGGTAGTGAGCATATTTTAGTTCTCTACGGAGCTGATATTTACCAAGAGTCAGTTGTTGAAGAAATCATTTCCAGCCATTTACTTGAGAGTTCGGTGGTAAGTTTTCTAACTGCTGAAAGGGAAGATCCAACTGGACTTGGTAGGATAGTTCGGGATGAACGCGGCCAGGTGAAAGCAATTGTCGAAGAAAGGCTTGCCAGTGAGGCGCAAAAAAGGATTACGGAAGTAAATGACGGCTGTTATCTTTTCCGGCGAGATTGGCTTGAGCGCTCAATCAAAAAATTAAGGCTGACCAAAGCGAATGAGTATTTTCTGACAGATCTGATTGAACTAGCAATGAGAGAGAATCTGCAGGTAAATGCGCACAAAATGGGGATACCGGGCTGGTTTGGGGTAGATACTCCTGAACAACTAAGATTAACTGACGCTTTTGTAAAAGAGATGTGGCGGCAATGACAAAAAAAATCCACTTCAGCTTCGCTGGGGGAGCAGCAGTAAGCGCAGTTGCAGCCTTGGCAGCAGCAGCAGGTTACGAAGTCAGTGCTTGTGAAAAGCTCGACCCGAAGGGCAGTTTCTTTGTAGGGCTGAGGAAGAGCGTTGTAGCGTGTTTTGATACTGAAGATGTTGAACATTTAAACAAGGTTGAAATACTGGTTGTTTCCGCCGGAACTAAAAGACTGGATCCAGGCAACCTTGAAGTGAGGTATGCCAAAGAGAGTGGTATCGAGATCCTTACGGCTGAAGAATTTCTCACGAAGCGCTTGCTAAAAGATAAGTTCGTTGTTGCAATAGCTGGGACCAACGGAAAGTCAACTACAACCGCCATGATTGGCAAGATTTTGGAGGAAGCAGGTCTTGACCCCAGCGTCTTTGTTGGCGCAATTGTTCCTGAATGGGGAAGCAATTATCGAGCCGGCAGGAGCAAATATTTCGTGGTTGAGGCTGATGAATACCTCGATAAGTTCTTGCTTTACCGGCCAAACGTTGAGGTGATCACAAATATAGAATATGACCATCCAGATTATTTTTCTGATAAAGAAGCAGTTCAAAAAAGCTTTGAGAAATTTGCCACTAATTTGGCTAAAGACGGCCAGATCTTTCTCGGCCCAACAGTTAAACTGGAAACTAACAAGCAGGCCCAACATGAATTACAATTGAAAAAATTAGATTTAAAAATTCCTGGGGAGTTTAACGAGCAGAATGCCGCTCTAGCATTTCAAACCGCTGTTTATTTAGGAGTGGCTGAAAAAGTTGCCCAGCGCACGTTGGAACGCTTTGGGGGAGCGGCCCGCCGTTTTGAATTCAAAGGTGAGGAAAAAGGGGTCAAAGTTTTTGATGATTATGCTCATCACCCGACTGCTGTCGGAGTCACTCTGAAAGCAGCCAGCGACAAGTTCCCCAACTCCAGAATCTGGTGTGTTTTCCAGATGCATACTTATACACGGCTGCAAGCCATGTTTCCAGAGTTTGTCGAAGCTTTTTCCGCCTCCGGAGTTGATGAGAAGATCTTCTTGCCGGTCTTTGGTTCAAGAGAAGCTGCAGGAGAGGTCTCTGTAGAAAAGCTGGCCAGAGAAGTCAAAGGGGCAAAGTTCATGAAAAGCCAAGACGAAGCTGCTACCTACATTACCAAGGGCGCCAGTTTTGGAGATGTGGTTCTCCTAATGGGGGCAGGGGACATTGTCCAAATGTCAGCACTACTGCTTAGAAAGCTGAAGAATAAAGGTTAAGATGATTGACCCTCAGGAGAAATTGATAAAAAAACTTGGTTTCAATCGGGTGCGGGTGAACGATCCGATGAGCGAACACACTTACATGAAGGTTGGTGGGCCGGCGGACATTTTTTTGGAAGTCAAATCTCAAAGTGAGTTGGTGGAGGCGGTTAATGCGGCTCGAGAATGTGGGGTTCCAATCACAATTCTTGGCCATGGGGCGAACGTTCTAGTGAGTGACAAAGGGATACGAGGCCTTGTCATTCTTAACCGAACCAGCGATATTAAATTTCTACCGCATGGTTTTGTGGAAGTTGATTCCGGAGCAAATGTTTTGCGATTAACACTGGAAGCAGCCAAACGCGGTCTTGGTGGACTCGAGCGGATGACACGGGTCCCAGCGAGCGTGGGCGGGGCAATCTTTATGAATGCAGGGGATACGGGAAAAAGTGAGTTTTTTGGACACTTGGTTGCCCAGATAAAAATTTTGGATAAAGAGGGGAAGGTTAAGAAGATTTATCCGGAACAAGCTGGTTTTGCCTACCGAACCAGTCGGTTTCAGGAAAGCGGGGAAATAATCCTTTCGGCAAAACTCTCTTTACCAGCTCAAACTAAGGGTCAAATCGACAACAAGATTAAAGATATTTTGAGCAGAAAAAACCTTCACCCGGCTGGACCAAGTGTTGGTTCAACTTTTCGAAATCCTCCCGGAGAACACGCTGGTGAACTAATCGAAAGAGCAGAGTTAAAAGGTAAAGAAATTGGCGGTGCCAAGATCAGTGAGCGTCACGCCAATTTCATTATCAACACCGGAGTTGCCAAAGCCGGTGATGTTAAAGCTCTGATTGATCTGATGAAAAAAACCGTTGCCCAGAAATTTAATATTGATCTTGAGGAAGAGGTTCGTTATTTGGGGGAATGGTAATGAGTAAATACGTGATTGACGGTGGGACCCGATTAAAAGGGGAAGTCGAAGTCTTTGGAGCAAAGAACGCCAGTTTCAAACTCATGATTGCTGCTTTACTGAGCGATGAGCTGTCGCGTTTGACGAACGTTTCCTACGTTCGGGATACAGTCGTAGTTAAGCAGTTGGTTGAATCTTTGGGTGGAAGGGCAGAATTTCCCGGAGACCATGTCGTTGAGGTAAGTGGCCAAGGTTTAAACAACTTTAATTTGGAGCAGAAATTTGGGGACTCGTCTCGAGCGACGAGCTTACTAATTCCAGTTTTACTGCACCGCTTTAAAAAAGCGCGAGTTCCACTTCCTGGAGGGGACAAAATTGGGGCTCGCCCGATCGACCGCCACCTGGAAGCTCTCCAAAAACTGGGTGTAAAGATTTTTATTAACAACGGTTTTATTGAGGCGACTTGTAATGAGTTGATTGGTACTGAATATACGTTTTCCAAGAATACTCACACTGGGACAGAGATGATGATTTTGGCAGCTTGTTTGGCCAAGGGTAAAACGATGGTTCGTAGCGCCGCGGCGGAGCCGGAAGTTGATGATCTAATTGCCTTTCTCAACAAAATGGGAGCACGGGTAAAAAGAACTGAAGAAAGAAAAATTGAGATAAACGGAGTGGAAAAATTGAGAGGCGCCAATCATCAGGTAGTTTTTGATCGTAACGAAGTAGTCACTTTTGCTTGTATTGCTCTCGGTACCAAGGGGGACGTCGTTGTTTCGGGGGCCAAGAAAGAGCTTTTAACTTCCTTTCTGGATAAGGTTAGCGAAGCCAGTGGTGGTTGGGAAGAAGTTGAGCGTGGGTTGCGCTTTTATTTTGAGAATGAATTAAGGGCGACAAACGTTACCACTGCGCCAGCCCCTGGCTTTATGACCGATTGGCAACCGCTTTGGACAACTTTGATGACGCAGGCGGCTGGAGAGTCCATCATCCATGAAACTGTTTTTGAGAACCGCTTTGGGTATGTAGAAGCGCTGAAATCGATGGGGGCGAAGATTGAGCTATCCAACCCAGAAACAGACAATCCTGATCAGATTTACAACTTTAATGTAGGTGAGTCTAGTGCGCATAGCTATCATGCTGCCAAAGTGATTGGCCCGACAGCTTTACACAGTACAACCCTTGAGGTAGCTGATATTCGGGCAGGTTCAACGCTGTCATTAGCAGCACTGGTAGCGGATGGGCAGAGTGAGTTAAACAATATTGAGATGATTGAGCGCGGTTACGAGAATCTCGAAGGACGATTAACTAAACTCGGTGCTCGGATTGGAAAGGCAGATTAATGTCTATTCCAAGATTGGCTTGGTTGGAAATTGATTCTTCGGCGATAAAAAATAATCTCTTAGTTATTAAGAAGACAGTTGGGCCGGAGGCCGGTATCATGGCGGTTGTGAAAGCCAATGCTTATGGTCATGGAGCATTCGGTATTGCCAAGATTGCCGAAGAAGCGGAAGTTGCTATGCTTGGAGTTTCGGCTTTTTATGAAGCCAAGCAGTTGCGGGAAGCTGGGATAAAATTGCCGATTTTAATTTTGGGCTATACGCCGGTGGAGAACACTGATGACTTGGTTAACTACGATATAACTACCACAATAAAAAATCCTGACGTGGCCAAGGCTTTGGTTACAGCTGCGCGGCGGAAGAACAAGGTTGCCAAGGTTTGGGTGAAGGTTGATACAGGTATGCACCGTTTGGGTCTGGAGCCAGAACAAGTATTGGTGTTCATAAAGAAATTGCAGGATTTACCCAACCTTGAGATCGAAGGAATTTTTACTCATTTTGCCGACGCTGATGATGATGCCGAATTTACAAAAGAACAACTAGCCAGTTTTAAAAAAGTGATTAAGGAGCTTGAAACCTCTGGAATAAAAATTCCAATCAAGTCGGCAGCTGCTTCAGCGGCGATCTTTGGTGATCCTGACAGCCATTTTAATATGGTCCGGCCGGGGTTAGCAATGCTTGGTATTAATCGCAACAGCAAAACAATCTTTAATAATGAGCTGAAGCCGGCGCTTACTTTTAAGACCGAAGTGGCACAAATTCATGAGTTAAAGGTCGGTGAAACCGTTGGTTACGGTCGAGCTTTCCGTGTTAAGCGCCCGTCTCGTATTGCTACTTTGACAGTTGGCTACGGGGATGGATTTCGTCGAGCGCCGTACAACTGGGGAGAAGTATTAATTAGAGGTTACCGTGTTCCACTTGCTGGCAGAGTTTCGATGGATCAGGCTGCTGCCGATATTACTGATATACCCGAAGATGTTCGGGTTGGAGAAGAGGTGGTTTTGGTTGGGAAAAGTGGGGAAGAGGTTATTACTGTCGAAGAAGTAGCTAACAAACTCCAAACCTCTCCGTATGAGGTGGTGGTTAATTTAGCCAACCGAGTCACGAGGATTTATAAATAAATGTTGAAACAAACGTATCATTACTTCGAAAGAAAATTAGCCGCTCGTAAAATGAGAAGCCTCCGAGCCAAGGTAATTGCGTTAACTGGCAGTCATGGCAAAACAAGTACTGGCCAGGCAGTCACAACTGTTTTAAGCGAGAGATACAAAGTTGCTCAGACCGACCTCAATTTGGATCCGATTTATGCAATCCCCCAACTAATTAAGAAACTTAAAAATGAAGACTACGCGGTTGTTGAGTTAGCAGTGGATAAACCTGGTCAAATGCAAGAATACCTGAAAATGGTTAAACCCACCGTTGGGGTGTTAACTGGTATTGCCCCGGTTCATGCCGACAGCGAACATCTTGGTTCAATTGAAGGAATAATGAAGGAAAAGTCAGTCTTGCTAAAAAACCTACCGAATGAAGGTTACTTGGTTTGCAACGCAGACGATCCTAAAGTTGTGGAAATGAGTAAGAGCACAAAAGCCAGGTTGGTTAAATACGGATTTTCAAAAGAAGCAGATCTGGTGATAAGGGAAGTAAAAGTTAGTCTTAAGGGGACCAGTATTTTACTAGTGACAAAAAAAGGAAGTTTGCAACTTCAGCTGAAACTTTTGGGAAAGCAACAAGCTTATGTAGCGGCGGCAGCGGCGGCAGTGGGTTTGGAGGAAGGATTGACGCTAAGCCAAGTTAAAACCGGGTTGGAGAAACTCGAACCGATGTCAGGTCGGATGAGTTTGGAAAAAGGACCTTTGGGTACGATTTTGATTAATGACGCAAGAAGGGCAAATTTGTCCTCAACTTTGGTTGGGGTGGAAACATTAGCAGAAATTGAAACGAATAGAAAAATTGCAGTCATCGGCGAGATGGGGGAAATGGGCGATTATGAAGAGAGTGGGCATCGTGAGGTGGGGAAAGCAATCGCCAAAAATCCCCCAACGTTTTTGGTTACAGTAGGCCCAGCAACCAAGTTTGTTGTGGAAGAAGCTTTGAAAGGAATGCCTAACGATAGGGTTGTTTACACCTCAGATGTTTTTGAAGCAGCAGAGAAGTTAAAAGAAATACTGCAGCCGGGTGATTTTATTTACCTCAAGGGCTCATTACTCAAGCATCTGGAACGAATTCCGCTTATCCTTGAGGGCAAGAAAGTTGATTCCGACGAGATTGCCTCTCACCGCTATGAAGTTTATGATTAAATTTGTACGCTTGCCTGATTTCTGGTAGAATCAGTCTCAATGGGAAGTTTGGTTACAATACTACTAGCTTCCTTTGGAATTACTTTTGTTGCCGCGATTCCTTTCATCAATCTACTCTATAGATTAAAATTCCAAAGGCAAAAAGAATCAGCTCAAAAAGATATTTTTGGGCAGGTTACTTCGATTGTGAACCGGTTACATGGTTGGAAGGTGGGTACTCCGAATGCTGGTGGAGTCCTAGTTATTACCGTGGCAATTGTGCTGTCAAGCATTTTCTACAAACTTGTCCCGGGCTATGACATCGTTACCAAGGTTGGCGGGGTAAATTGGACAGCCGCGATTTTGTACCTTACATTAATTTCATTTGGACTACTTGGTTTATATGACGATATCCGAAAATTCTACGGTTTTGCGATTGCCGGAGCTTGGGGTCTACGAATCCGTTTTAAATTTCTGCTGCAGTGGGTTTTTGCTCTAATCATTGGTTATTTACTTTATAGCAAAGTTGGTTTGAATTCGGTTTCAGTCCCAATCATTAACTACACAATTGTTCTCGGATGGTTGTACGTGCCCTTTGCTGCCAGCGTCATTGTCGCCACGACCAATGCCGTTAACATTACCGACGGCCTTGATGGTTTGGCGACTGGATTACTCGTAATTGCACTTTTGCCTTTGTGGTATTTGGCTGGGATTGGCCATCATGATGTCTCGCTCTTCATTGCGGTGATCATTGGCTCATTGCTAGCCTTTCTTTACTTCAACATTTTCCCGGCCCGGGTTTGGCTGGGGGATACTGGAGCTTTGGCTTTAGGAGCCATGCTAGCCGTGATCGCTCTGTTAATTGGTAGCAGTTTGATACTTCCATTTGTTGGACTGATCTTTGTAATTGAAGCCGGATCTGTGCTCTTGCAATGGTACTCGAAAGCAACCCGCGGTGGAAAAAAGATTTTCCTGGCAGCTCCCATTCACCATCATTTCGAGGCCAAAGGTTGGGATGAGACCAAAGTGACGATGCGGTTTTGGCTGGTAGGAGCTGTTTCAGCTTTCGTAGGATTGTTTGTCGCATTAGCCGGTAAGTAATATTTTCCATGAAGTTTAAATACGCAGGTAAAAAAATTGCAGTTGTTGGACTGGGAATTGAGGGTATCTCTTCGGCCAGGTATTTGGCTGAGCATGGCGCAAAGATAAGTGTGAGAGATCAAAAAGAACTGGCGGAGTTACCCCAAGAAACGGTTAAGGAACTAAAAAGGCTTGGAGTTGAATTTGAAACTGGTAAAAAATATTTAGAAAATCTTTCCGATTTTGATTTCATTGTCCGTGCTCCTGGAATTCGTCCAGATTTACCCCCCCTTAAGAACGCTGTTAATAGGGGTTCAACCCTTACATCCCACACTCAAATTTTCTTTGATTTGTGTCAGTCCAATATCATTGGTGTTACCGGGACAAAAGGCAAAGGAACAACCTCCACGTTAATTAAGCTCATGCTTGAGGCGGCCGGCAAGAAAGCTTTTCTCGGCGGAAATATAGGAGAGCCGCCGCTTGATTTTCTTGACGAAACGAAACCGGGCAATTGGGTGATATTGGAACTCTCGAGCTTCCAGTTGATTGATTTGCAAACCAGCCCTCACATTGCGGTTGTCCTCATGGTTACGAGTGAACATTTGGATTGGCACACTAGTACAAACGAGTATCAACAAGCCAAATACAATATTGTAAGTCATCAAACAGAAAGAGATTTTGCGGTTATCAATACTGATTATCGTAATTCGGTGGTTTTTGCGAAAGAAACTAAAGCAGAAAAAGTTTGGGTAAGTTTGACTAGTGAAGAAGACCCGGGGGTCTTTGTCAAAGACGACAAAATCTGGCGTTGGTTCAAAGGTAAGTACGAAGAGGTTATTAACACCAACGAAGTGAGGTTACCAGGCCAGCATAACTTGGAGAACGCTTGCGCTGCGGTTGCGGCGGCATCAATTGTTGGAGTTTCGGCAGCGGTTATTCGTAACACCCTCAAGGAATTTCCCGGACTTGAGCACAGACTTGAATTGGTTCGGGAATGGAAAGATAAGATTTTCTACAATGATTCTTTCTCGACCACTCCAGAAACAGCGATCGCCGCATTGAGATCTTTCACGAAACCAATGTCAGTAATTCTTGGTGGAAGTTCGAAGAATTCTGATTACACTGAACTTGGGACGGAAGTGGTTAATAACCCACATTTGGTTAACGCGGTTCTCATTGGAAAGACAGCAGGAGAGATCAGAAAAGCGATCAAGCAGGCCGGAAAACCAAAAGCTAAATTGATTAACGGAAAGGGAAAGTTCGAAGAAATCGTCAAACTAGCCACTCAAGTGACTCCAAAAGGAGGAATAGTATTGCTCTCCCCCGCCTGTGCGAGTTTTGATATGTTTGAGAATTACAAACAACGTGGGTTGGAATTCAAAAAGATAGTTAATAATTTCTAGTCGGTACTGTTTTTGATATTGTAACTCCGCCGCTTGCGTTTTGCTTTGCAAAACTAAAAGACCGAGGATTAAAATTCAAAGATATAGTTAATTCGTTTTAGAGGAATTTGAAGGTTGAAAGCATATCGTTCCAAATAGAAATCGTAGATTCATCTCCTATTACCAAAAAGTGGAAGAACCTACCGTCTTTTAAGATTAAAATTCCGGTACTCAAGCCTCCTTCAAACCCAGCTTGTTGGTTCTCCCTCGGCTTAAGTTTTATAGCAGTAGATCCCAAGATTGTAGTGCTTTCCTGATCGGCTTTTGCCCATCCTAAGTAAGAAGCAATTTCATCCTCAAAGTTAACTGATTTAGGAGAGGTATTTACGGAGATGTTTACCAAAAGTGTACGTCCTTGATCCGGACTAACTATTGATCCATTTGAGTGAAATCCAGACCCACAACTTTCCGGGGGAGCTCCAGTATTATAATCTTTGGGATATTTTATAGAAAAGCCGCACGGGCTTGTGAAAGTTTTCCAATCCGCAGTTTCATCTTTGGTTGCTGAGACTGTTGCAGATTTGGTGGCGGTTTTTGTTGTTGTAAGTGCTTGTTCCCTACTTTGGTTTGCGATATCTAGAACTGTTGGATAAAGCATGGCAGTAGCAAACACCACCCCAAAGCCAATCAAAAACAAAGCAATGATAACTCCAATAATTACGTGCGACCAATTAATACCGGGTTTTACAGAAGGAGCTTGGGATGATTGCGGAGGAGTAGTTTCTTCAGGCATTAGATTAATTATTAACTAAGTAACCGTGTTTGTCAAAGTTGTCCTAGAGTATTTTTGTTGCTATACTGGTTTTTGCCCTGCCATGAAAACAAAAGTTCAACCCCACCGACCAGATTTGATTCTCATCTTCGCCAGTTTGATTTTGCTTGGCTTTGGACTGCTCATGATTTACAACGCCTCGCCAGTCACTTCCTTGCGGGATTTTGGCGATCCTTTGCATCTGGCTCGACTGCAACTAATCTGGGCTGGTATTGGTTTGGCTGGAGCTGCAGTTGGCTACCGAATTTACTACAAATTTTGGGAGCACATCTCACCATTTCTGATTGTTGGGGCACTGATTCTGTTACTGACCGTTTTCATACCTGGAGTTGGGGTCAAGGTTTATGGAGCCCAACGTTGGATCAATGTCGGTAATCTCTTTGCGATTCAACCAGCGGAACTGGCCAAGCTTGCCTATGTGATTTACCTGTCGGCTTGGTTGTCTCGTCGCGTCAAACTAGCACCATTTCTGATCGTTACCTCTCTGCTGGGAGCAATAGTGCTTTTACAAAAAGATTTTGGTACCACGACGATCATTGCTACCACGGGATTAATTATTTA
>Ga0155606_140_pt1 | contig 12103 bp, 12 predicted proteins | sample RifCSPhighO2_12_FD_107263 | JGI IMG/M metagenome (GOLD analysis project Ga0155606, IMG submission 107263) | Candidatus Woykebacteria bacterium RIFCSPHIGHO2_12_FULL_45_10
TATATCTACTGCCCCGCTGCGAACCAGGGTTTCAACGATTTCGAGGGCTTGTTCACCAGTATCCGGCTGGGAAATTAACAGTTCCTTGATATCAACACCGATTGATTCGGCTCGCTGGGGATCAAGGGCATGTTCAGCATCAACAAACGCAGCTGTCCCACCTTTTTTCTGTGCTTCAGCGATGACGTGTAGAGCAAGAGTAGTCTTTCCACTTCCCTCCGGGCCGAAAATCTCGATAACGCGACCGCGGGGCAATCCTCCTACTCCCAATGCCATATCCAGTCCAATTGCTCCAGTCGAGATCACCTCAACCCCCATCTTCGCACCAGCCTCACCCAGTTTCATGATAGAACCTTTACCAAACTGTTTTTCTATTTCCGCCATCGCGGATCGGATAGCCTCTAGTTTTCCTGAATCAGCCATATTTATCCTAAAGTAACACAACTATAGGAGTGAAACAAGCAGTCAGTTTGTTGAAAGACTAGTACATTTAATATTACAATGGCAACTTAACCGGGGTGTAGTTCAGTGGCAGAACGCAGGGCTGGGGGTCCTGATGTCGGAGGTTCGATTCCTCTCACCCCGACCAAGATAACTAATCAGAAATACTTATAGAAGATATAATCTTTTGTATTGTTGCAAAGTACAATCCTGAAATTTCTGTTGATTCATAACCCACACCCCAAGCTCCAGTTACATTGTTGGAATACTGAATCGTATAAATTTTGCCATTTTTTGATGCTTGAAATTCCCCTGTAGCAACTTGTGATCCATCTGCTAAAAACTGGTAGGAGAATTCAACTGAAATACCGTTGATTAATATTGTTTCTTTCTGTTCTATCTTAGATTAAAGTAAGTCTATTCTGCCAAAGAAAATCTTCACTTTCGCGTATTGCCAAGTAAAACTTACTGATTGATTATCTGAATTTTCTTTCCAATCGGTGGGATGTTTTATTGAAAAGCCAAAAGTTGAATTATTATATGTTTGCCAAGTATTGATAAAACTATCACCTAACATTCTACAAAGTGGGTCTGCGTATTTAGGGTTTCCGTCATATTTTCCATTAACGCCTAATTCAAATATCTTGCTTGTTACCTTTTTATCATCAAGTCTTGTGTCAAATCCATAAAATACCGTATTTCCATTATCGTCTATAGCTCTTATGTTTATTACATAATTTTCTTTTGTACAATACTCTCCTAGCCCAACACCTTGAGGTTCAAGATTGGATTTCTTTAGGACCTCATCAAATTTTTCAACTATTTGTGCCCTGTTTAAAGGGCTTGGAAATGTTACTTTTACACCGAAGGAAGAGTAAAAATCACCTTGTGTAGGCTTGAAGTAATAGACAACATTACTGGCACCGGAAAAATTTTCTGCGGTTTTTAAGTAGCTCCAACTTTTTGTATCAGGTTTTATATAAAAAGGAATTTCTTTTTTAAGACCTTCCACACTAGCATTTGTATATTCCGCCTTCTGAAGAACAATTAGTAAAGGTGACCAAGAACCAGCTGCAAGAAGAAAAAAGAAATAATACCGACAATTCCAATAATTAACACAAAGCAGCCTTTTGATTTTGATTGAGAAACCGGCAAACTATTTATTGGTGGTTGGTTTTGTGTTGTTGGTTCAGTTTGTGTAACAATTTGTGAGTTGTTCTGTGTTTCTTCAGGCATTGATTAAATTATAGTTTACTGACACACAAAAGAAAACGGTTTAGGTTTACTGGGGAAAGATCAAAAGAGTTTAATTGAGGCCAGAGGTTCCTGATATCGTCCAACAAGGTCGACCAAGTTTTTATGAAAATTGTTAAAATAGAGTAAAATAAAAATGAAAGGATATAAATAAGCTATGACAAAAACCACCTCGACAAACAAAAAGGTCAAGGGATTCACTGACGAGGAACGAGCCGCGATGAAGGAGCGCATCCTAGAGCTGAGGGTGGACAAGGCGGACGGGGAAAGCGCCGTGCTTGCGAAGATCGCTGAGATGCCCGAACCTGATCGCGCCATGTCCAAGCGGCTCCATGCGATCATCAAAACCAGCGCGCCAACCCTCTCGCCAAAAACCTGGTACGGGATGCCCGCCTATGCCAACAAGGACGGCAAAGTTGTCTGCTTCTTCCAAAGCGCACATAAGTTCAACTACAGGTACGCGACATTAGGCTTCAACGACGTGGCGAACCTCGACGAAGGCGCCATGTGGCCAATCGCCTTCGCGCTGAAGGAGTTGACTGCCGCCGAAGAGGCAAAGATCGGCGCCCTCGTGAAGAAAGCGGTGAGCTGAGGACTGAGCTCGCCACTGGACCCCGCCAACTGTCTGATGAAGAAATGATGTCAACTGCAGTTAGGGTTAAACTTTCAGACCATACTAAATTGTAGAATAGAATCTGTTTAGGTTAGTAAGACTGAAATAGATCGCTTCGCACTCTGCAAACTTTGTTCTTCGAAAGAGTTCATCTGAGGCCAACGTACCATTAAAACGTCCAACAAGGCCGACCAACAATTTAGGCTAACTTAGCTCGGTGTTGAAGAATATTAGCCCAAGTTAAAGCTTCCTCCGCCCAATTTTCATCATAATTAGAATTATTCTTTAGATTTTGAAAAGAGTCTTTAAAACTCTTCAGAGTTTTTTCAAACCTTGGATTCCTATTAATCTTTTCTAGCTCCTGTAAATAATCCCAAGTCTCTTCCAAAAAGACTGTCGTTCGAGAGGTTTTACCCTCATCAACCCAGCGACCTAACCTTCCCATATTTACAGCGATGTTTAAAGTCAAATCTTGAGCATTCATCTTAGCAATTTATGAATAATCTCGGTTATTATGGAACGAATACTTTCATCCAACACTTCACGACTAGTGTTATTTTGATTTGGTCGCAGGTTAATCATTGAATCATAATCGACTTCACCTGTTTCTAAATCTAAACCACCACCCCACAAGTCGCTCTGCTTACTCCCTTTCTGCAACAGAATTTGTTCTCCATCGAAGTGTCTTTTGCCTCCAGCAGTTAGGATTTCTTTTTCTACATCAACAACTACTTTGATATAACCATCAAAGTCTCTAGCTACTTTTTTAAGATTTTCTTCAGAAATTGGTTCCTCAACTAAGAATAACATTTGAATATTATATACTACTTGAATATAAACTTCCGAGGGTTTAAAAGCCCTTAAGTTTAGCAAATCTTGACAGAGATGCTAGTTTTCAAGCTTAATCTCCTCGGAATCTTCGTATTCCTTCATTTTCATGAAGTTATAATAAAGAAACGATTTAGGTTCGCTAGACTGAGATCAAAAGTGTTTAGTTGAGGTCAGAGGTTCCTTTAGTTCTAGAACGCAAAACGCTTTAGCGATTTATATCGTCCACCTCTGAGTACTAATGGGTAAATTCAGACTTGAATGTAGGAAAGGTTAAAAGCCTTGCATCGACAGCAAATTCTTGTTGTTTCAAAAACAGGGCAAATTGACGGGCTTCCAAAATACGAGAGTTTAAATAGAGAAGGGGTTCACCCAAATCTTGTTTTATTTGAATGAACTTTTTGAAATCTGCGTAGTTGAATCTCACAATTGAATTAAGGATTAAACGTAAATTGTTGGTCTGATTTTTAGCAGTTAACTCGTTTTCTCCAGAGGCAATTTTCCAATTGTAATTGGGCTCTAGGTATTGCTTTAAATCCTTTGGTAAAAACTGATAATCTATCATAAAAAGGCAACTAATAACTGGTTTCGATGTCCAAGATTTCAGGGCTGGCCTACAATGACAACTTACTTAAACATTCAACTCCAGTTACTAGATGCCTTTCAACTTCCAGTAATTTAGCCGCTTCGGCGCAGGGCGCTTTAGCGATCTATTAAATTGTCAATGAATAGATTATACCACTATTGTCCTGAATCCGCCAGATGGCGAATAGCAGAGTCCAACAAGCTCAACGGACCTGTTGAAGGTCATTGACTTTTGTACATCGGTTATGTACAGTAGTTTTGTATGCCAAAGTCAATTGAAACCACAAAATTGCGTAACAATTTAGCTTCCGCAATCGCCGACGTAAACAAGAAAAAAGATTTCCTTATCGTAACCAAAAGTGGGAAGCCTGTTGCCGGCTTAGTTAACCTAGATTTGCTTGAGGATATCGAAGCGGCCAATAGCCCCGCTTTCATCAAATCTATCAAAGAGGCACGGGAACAGGTGAAACGTGGTGAATTTTATACTCATGAAGAAGTCTTCGGCGATCTTTGATTAATGTCCTATAAGATCAAGATCTCCAAAACTGCAATTAAAGAGCTTTTCAAACTAGACAATCTTGTAAAAAAGAGAATCAAAGAAGATATTGAAACCAAACTTATAAAAGATCCGATCTCTAACTCTTTGAAGTTAACCGATTTTGAAATCGAAGGGGTTCGAAGATTCAGAGTTGGAAGTTATCGGGTAATATTTTATTTAGACAAAAACGTAATAGAAATTTTGAGAGTCGGTCACCGAAGGAAAATTTATAAGGGTTGATTCGTCCAACAAGGCCGACCAAGATAAACATTTCAACATACCAAACCAACCTCCAGTCTAGCTAGACTGGCCTCAAGAATGGTATTATTAAATCACTCCTCTATTTCGAGCCTATTTCTAGTATGCCAAGCATAATTTGGTTTAAAGACCTGAAAATTGAAGACGTTCCCAAAGTCGGTGGCAAAAACGCATCTCTTGGGGAAATGTACACCAATTTAGTTAAAGAGGGGGTTAGCATCCCCAATGGTTTTGCGGTCACCGCAGCCGCCTACCAAGAATTTCTGAAAGCAAACAATCTTGAAGAAAAAATTGCCAAAATTTTGCAAGATCTTGACACCGAAAATCTAGCTAACCTCCAAGACAGGGGTCAGGCAATTAGACAGTTAATTCGGAAAAGCACTCTACCGGCTGCTCTTGAACACGAAATTCTGACCTCCTACAAGAGCCTCTCCAAAGAATTTAAGGTCGAAAATACCGATGTGGCAGTTCGCTCCTCCGCAACTGCTGAGGATCTACCTGGAGCAAGTTTCGCCGGCCAACAAGACTCTTTCCTCAACGTCGTTGGCAACCAAGCTTTGTTAGAGACAGTGAGGAATTGCTTTGCCTCACTTTTTACTGACCGAGCCATTTCCTACCGGGAAGACAAAGGCTTTGACCATTTAAAAACTTATCTCTCAGTTGGCATCCAAAAAATGGTTCGCTCTGATCAGGCTTGCTCCGGAGTGATGTTTACACTGGATCCGGAAACTGGTTTTGAAGGAGTCGTTGTTTTGACTGGGGCTTGGGGTTTGGGAGAACTAATCGTTCAAGGAGAAGTCATCCCTGACGAATTTCAAATTTTTAAAGACACTCTGAAAAAGGGGTACCCGGCAATTATCTCAAGAGAACTCGGAACCAAAGAGAAAACTTTGATTTATGGGGAAGGCGGTAAAGCAACTACGTTAACCACAACTGCAGTCAATAAGCAGCAGCAATTCATCCTTTCAGATCACGAAATTCTCAAGCTGGCTAGGTGGGGGGTCCTTATTGAAGACCACTACCAAAAACCGATGGATCTCGAGTGGGCCAAAGACGGGGTTTCAGGCGAACTTTTCATAGTTCAGGCCCGTCCCGAAACAATTCACGGGACCAAAAAGGTTAAAGAAATTAAGCACTACAAAATGAAAAAAACCACGGAAATGATCACCAAGGGTGCGGCCGTGGGAACAAAGATTGGCGAGGGAAAAGCCAAAATAATTGATGACCCAAGTGGGATCAAGACTTTTCAGGAAGGGGAGGTTTTGGTCACCAGAATGACCGATCCAGACTGGGAACCGATTATGAAGATTGCCGCCTCTATTGTCACTGATGAAGGTGGGCGAACTTCACACGCCGCGATTGTCTCGCGGGAACTCGGGATACCGGCGATAGTCGGAACTGGAAATGCCACTGAAAAAATTGGCAGTGGTGAGCTGGTAACCGTTGATTGCTCCAGCGGCGTTGATGGTTTTGTCTGGAAAGGAAAAACCGACTGGGAGGTGGAAACTTTTTCGCTTGAACATTTGGAAAAACCGAAAACTCATATTATGGTAAACATCGGCAGTCCCAACGAAGCCTATGAGGCTTCCTTTTTGCCCAATGACGGCGTTGGTCTCGCCCGGGAAGAATTTATCATCGCTTCCCATATTAAGATCCATCCTCTCTCATTAATTAATTTTGAAAGCTTAGAGGATGTGGTCTTGAAGAAAAAAATTGACAAACTTACTCGTGGCTACAAAAATAAACTTGATTTTTACGTTCAGAAGTTGGCTTCCGGAATCGCCCAAATCGGAGCTGCTTTTTATCCTAATCCTGTAATCGTCCGCTTCTCTGATTTCAAAACCAACGAATATGCCACCCTTCTCGGAGGAAAGGCCTTTGAACCAAAGGAAGAAAACCCCATGCTTGGCTGGCGCGGCTCCTCACGTTATTATGACAGCCGCTTTTCAGAAGCTTTCGGCCTGGAATGCAAAGCTATAAAAATAGTCCGGGAAGACTGGGGTCTAGAAAACGTCATTGTCATGGTCCCCTTCTGCCGAACTCCTGAGGAAGGGGAGAAAGTTCTGGAAACAATGGCAAAGCACGGTCTGAAGAGAGGTGAAACCAACCTAAAAATCTACATGATGGTAGAAATCCCCAGCAACGTACTTCAAGCTGACGAATTCGTCAAACTTTTTGATGGTTTTAGCATCGGTTCAAATGATTTGACACAACTTACTCTTGGAATTGATCGAGATAATGCCCAACTATCTCATATCGCAAATGAAAGAAACGAATCGGTTAAAACCTTAATCAGTCAAATCATTAAAGTCGCCAAAAAACATAAAAAATACATTGGCATCTGCGGCCAAGCACCAAGTGATTATGAAGATTTTGCTCAGTTCCTAGTAGAAGAGGGTATTGAGAGTATTTCGCTCAACCCGGACACCGTTCTAAAAACCACGTTGGCGATTTTGAAGACAGAAAAAAGATTAAATAAATGATACAGCTAGACGCCATTGTCCCACGCACTACTGCCGACTCTAGGGGCGAAGCAACTGTCGAGGTCACCTTAACTTCGGGCAGCTTTTCAGCCAACGCTTCGGTGCCGTGTGGCAAAAGCAAAGGCTCTCACGAAGCTTTTTGTCACACCATCCCAAAATCTATCGAGATCATGAAAAGCATTACTCCCGCATTACTCTCACGGACGTTTGCCGACCCGGCTGATTTTGACAAATTTGTAATTGACTTAGATGGAACTAGTAACAAAGAAAAACTCGGTGTCAACGTCACTTTGTCCTTGAGTATCGCCGTGAGCCGCCTATTCGCCCAAATTAACAATTTGGAACTGTACACTGTCCTAGGCAATCTGGCAGCAGTTGCCAAACCAAGCTTTCCGCGCTTGTTTTTCAATTTGATTAACGGGGGACTACACGTGCGCTCGTCACTAAAACCGCTCCCCTTTCAAGAATATCTCATCATTCCCAAAGAAACTTCTCCCAAAAAGTCGGTTGCCCAAGCTTTCCAATTCATAGCTTTGCTTAAAAAACATTTAACCAACTATTCACCCGAGATTAACTATGGTGACGAAGGTGGTTTAATTGTCTCAGGAGACGACCCAGAGATTGGTTTGAAGTTTCTCCAGGAAGCTTGGAAAGACTTTGGCGAACAAACTGCGCTGGACTTTGGAGTGGATGCGGCCTCTTCTTCTCTTTGTGAAGGTGGTGACGAGTATCGGTGGAACGAAGCCTGTTGGACGACTCAAGAGCTTACCAACCTTTATTTAAAATTTGTCAGCAACTACCCGATTCTTTCGATTGAAGACCCTTTTTATGAAGAGGCTTGGAAAGCTTGGGCCCAGCTAAACGAAAGGATTGGTGCTAAAGTTTGGGTGGTCGGAGACGATTTAACCGTGACCAATGTTGACCGCATCAAGGAGGCGAGGGAGGCCAGATCAATCAACGCTGTCCTCATCAAGCCGAACCAAATCGGTACTGTCAGTGAAACGATTGACGCAATCAAGCTGGTCAAAAGCTTTGGTTGGAAAATAATTGTCAGCCACCGCAGTGGTGAAACCAATGACAGTTTTATCGCTGATCTGGCCTATGGAGTTGGGGCTGACGGCCTAAAAGCCGGTTCCCCCTTGCAAAATGAAAGGTTGGTAAAATACAATCGTCTTATTGAGATCGAGCAATCATTAAGAGAGCACAACTTATGAAAATTGGCTTTTTTGAGATTAAAAACTGGGAAGCTACTTATCTACAAAACAAACTGAGCAACCATCAGCTTGTCTTTGAAGAGGGGACAATTGATAAAACAAACTTACCTAAAGATTGGGATTTTGATGCTATCTCAATTTTTACCGACTCGAAAATCGACAGCTCTGTGCTTGCCTGCCTTCCAAATTTGAAGCTGATCGCTACCAGAACCACTGGTACAGATCATATTGATCAAGAGGCCGCTAAAGCCAAAAACGTAAGTATCAAAAATGTTCCTACTTACGGAGAAAATACTGTCGCAGAGTATACTTTTGCACTACTACTAGCTCTTTCGCGAAAAATAATTGTTGCCTCAGAGCGCATCAAGGAAAAAGGCCGCTTTTCGTCTGAGGGTTTGCAGGGCTTTGATTTGCAAGGCAAAATTATGGGAGTAGTGGGAACCGGACATATCGGTCAACATGTCATCAGAATCGCCAATGGGTTTGAAATGAAGGTGATTGCTACTGATGTGTACCCCAAAACAGGACTGGAACAACAACTAAACTTTAGATATGTTAGCTTTGAAGATCTTTTGAAAGCTTCGGACATTATCACCCTCCATATTCCTTACTTGCCAACAACCCATCATTTAATTAACATAAACAACCTCGGTTTGATCAAACGAGGGGCAGTTTTGCTGAACACTTCGCGCGGATCAATAGTCGAAACCGAAGCCGTCGTCAAAGCGTTAAGCGAAGGAATTTTATCAGGAGCTGCACTAGATGTGCTCGAGGAGGAAACTTCCCTGAAAAACGAAAGGCAATTTATCTTGGAAAGGGAGTTGTCTGATACCGACTTGCGAACAATTATCGAAAATCATGTTTTGATCGGCATGGACAACGTCCTCATCACTCCCCACAATGCTTTCAATTCAAAGGAGGCCTTAATCAGGATTCTCGACACTACAGTAGCTAATATCGGCTCTTAAAACCCCTAGTAAAGTTCAATCAAGACTTGAAATCTCCACACCATTGACTCCAAGCCCTTTTTCTTGAAAGGGCAGTGATAATGTTATACAATCTATACCTAAAAACCTTGGTGGATTATGAAAAAATTCTTTGCTTTCATTGTCTCCCCGAAAAGAAATCAGTTTGTCTATTTGATAGTTTTGGCTTATCTGGGGCTACTGAGTGGTTATTTGCTTTGGCATCGCATGTGGTTTTCTCCGGATCACTTTTTTTTGGCTGGAATTGTGGCTGCAATGTTTCTAGGCGGTACTCTGCAGTTTTTAAAAGACTGGGTACCTTTCATCCTTTTGTTCCTTGGGTATGAATCCATGCGTGGTCTGGCACCAATACTGAATAGTAATGTCCATATTTATGAGCTAATAAATGCCGACAAATGGCTTTTTGGGTATATCCCTACCATCCGGCTTCAAGAAATTCTTTACCGACCAGGTAGTCCTCAATGGTATGATTTCCTCGCAATCCTTTTTTATACGCTTCATTTCGTTGTACCTTTTACCTCAGCTTTCTTTTTTTGGTTGGTGAACAAAAAATTTTTCAAAGAATTCACCGTAGCCCTCATTATTCTTTCTTTTGCCGGCTTCATTACCTACGTATTGTACCCAGCTATGCCACCTTGGATGGCCTCTGAACGAGGGTACATTCCTCACTTAGTAAAAGTCATGGATGCTACTGTAGTCTATAAAGGGCAATCACTCGCCTTACCAACAATTTACAAACTGTTCAGGGGAAATGAGGTGGCAGCTATGCCTTCTCTTCATGCTGCCTACGCACTTTTGGTCTTCCTATTTTTCGTTCGTTACTACAAGAAAAGGGGTCTTCTACTTTTACCTTATGTTCTGGGGGTCTGGTTTTCGGTAGTTTACCTGGGCGAACACTATGTGATTGATGTGATCTTTGGGGCTTTATATGCAGCGCTTATTTTTGCCTTAGTGGTAAATAAGGAACTGATATTTTCTAAACTAGCCTCACTTAATCCACTTAGCTACCGTCCAAAACGCTTAACCTAATAAAAGTCAAAAATGTAGCCGCATATGGTGGGCAGAAAAATCCATATCAGCGTCTGTTTTTTTGTGGGGGTTAAAGATATTTTGCGGGTCGAAGATAGTTTTAATCTCCTGGAAAATTTTGAACATCCCCTCTCCATACATCTGCTTTAAAAACGGACCGCGAATCATACCGTCGTTGTGTTCCCCACTCATCGATCCGCCAAAACGAAATACCAGTTCGTTAACCTCCTCTTCCACACGCGGTATCTTTTTTCTTTCAGCCGGAATCCTCAAATCCATCAGTGGGATGATGTGGAAATTCCCGTCACCCATGTGTCCTGCTACAGTGTAAAGTAACTCGTGTTTCTCAAGAATCTTGGTCAGTTTGGGAAAAAACTCCGGTAACTTTTCTGGCGGTACGATCAAATCATCAATAAAAGGTGCAGTATGTTTGTCCTTGATGTTTTTCCTCAGCAAATTAAAGCTCTCCCGCCGAATTACCCAGTACTTAGCAGCCTTCTCTTTGGTAGCAGCGGTACTAACTTCCAAGTTGTAATGAGCTATTTTAGCCTTTAATTTCTCGATTTTGTCGTCGATTTCCTCCTGACTGTCACCTTCGTACTCGACTAACAAGGTAAATTTTGGAATGCCCCCTCTGGCAAAGCGTAAAAGCTGTGGTAAGAAAGTCAGGCCCATATTAATAGTTTCGACCGGTCCCAAAATCTCACTAAATTTTGGAATGAAGCGAAGGGCAAGCTTCATTGTATGATCGTCAAAAGCTTCAAAACTGGCTGGTTTTGTACTGACAACATCACCAATAAGCTTTGGCAACACTTGCAATTCATCGAGATAAACGATCAACAGCCCACTGTAATTCTTGATTTCGGCTAGTCCCACTTTGATATCGGTAAGAATTCCCAAGGTTCCTTGCGAACCAACGAAGAGTTTGGTGAGATCGAAGGTTTTTTTGTCCCACACATCCCAGACATTGTAACCAGTGGAATTTTTGCTAACCTTTGGCTTAGCCTGCTTGATCAGGTTATAATTTTTTTCAATCACAGCAAGTACTCTCCGATAAACTTCGCCTTCAAAATTTCGTTGCCTGGTTTTTTTGCCCAGCTCATCCTTTGATAAAGGTTTTAGTAAATATTCCTCTCCATCGGAGAGAACAACTCTCAACTCTTCCACATAGTCAATTGTTTTTCCATAGGTAAGGGTTTTTTCTCCTCCAGCATTATTGGCCACCATACCGCCAAAAGCGCAGATATTTTTTGAGGCGGGATAAGGAGGAAAATAAAACCCCCGCTTAGCTGCCAGTGGTTCAAAATCACGGTAAAAAACCCCCGGCTCGATCCAAGTTCCTTCTCGGTTAATAGTCCCTAAACGGTGAAAATATTTGGCAAAGTCGATTATTACCGAATCATTGATCGCTCCACCGCCCATATCAGTTCCACCACTTCTTGACGTCAAAGACAAACTCGGGTTATCCTTTTTTTTCTCGGTAACATATTTAACAAGTGTCTTGATCTCACTTACTGATCTGGGAAAGACAACTGCTTGTGGTTGAAGCTCAAAGATACTGGTGTCGTGACTGTACGTATGGAGGGTTGTACCGTCAAGTGCAACGTTTCCCTTGAGAATATCGTGAAGTTCTTTGGGCAGGTTCATAGGTAAAATTGTACTAGATAAACTTCCAGAAAGAACTGGCAGCTACTTCTTTAATAATGCCAAATTTCGCGGACTTTAGCTAGAGCTAGCTTCTTTTCCCAAGGTTGATATGTAGTAACCAACCAAAATTGCCTGCGTCAGGGCCATCAGAAGGTTCAAGCCTCTACCAGAGACAGCTGAAGCCGGCCACGCGGACGCGAAATAGAAGTTCAAGTTCATAAAGACAC
>Ga0155606_145_pt1 | contig 11551 bp, 11 predicted proteins | sample RifCSPhighO2_12_FD_107263 | JGI IMG/M metagenome (GOLD analysis project Ga0155606, IMG submission 107263) | Candidatus Woykebacteria bacterium RIFCSPHIGHO2_12_FULL_45_10
CAGCAACTGGAGATTAAAAAAAGTTAATTTTCGCTGCTAACCCAGATTGGCGTAAAATCTCAATAATCCCTCCCCAGACGAAGCCAGTCCAGAGGAAAGAGTTTAGAAACGCAGAAACTACTAGCAGGCTTTCCGAAGCTAATCGTGGGTATCTCAACAGCCGCAGCGATAAGGCGTACGGAAAGACTCCAACCATGCCACTACTCACCAACAGAGCATAAGGTCCGCGGTTCTCAATCATTTTGTGCGTCCGAGCCGGCAATCGCTCAAGCTGTTCCTCAAGAAGTTTCTTCCCACCGGTAAGTTCCAAAAGCTCAAAATAAACTACTACAAATACTGAGCTAACCACACTCATCGTCATTGCCGCCACAAATGGTCCGTAGGCGATGACGAGCAAGGGAGAGGCAATCCGAAAAAGAGTAAGCGGTATTGGTCCGGCAATTGGTCCCGGCCAGATCAGACCGATCAGCGATTGGCGCAAACGGTCATCCATAATTTTAACTACTCAAGATAATCTTTCAGCTTTTTACTTCGGGTGGGGTGGCGCAGTTTCCTGAGTGCCTTGGCTTCTATTTGACGAATTCTCTCCCTGGTAACGCCAAATTCTTTACCAACTTCTTCCAGAGTTCTTTGACGGCCGTCTTCGAGGCCGAATCTTAACTTTAGAACTTTCTTTTCGCGGTCGTTAAGGGTGTCGAGAACTTCAGCAAGGTGGGCTTTGAGTAGCTCCGCACTAGCTTGATCCTCAGGCCGGATTTCTTCATCCGGAATGAAATCACCTAGAGTTGAATCTTTTTCTTCTCCTACCGGGGCTTCCAGAGAGGTTGGTTCCTGAGAGACTTTGATGATCTCGCGCACCTTTTCCGGTTCAATTCCCATTTCTTTGGCGACTTCCTCCGGTGTCGGTTCGCGCCCCAGCTCCTGCATCAGCTTGCGGCTAGTACGGATAAAACGGTTAATCGTTTCCACCATATGGACTGGAATCCGAATGGTACGTGCTTGGTCGGCAATCGCCCGGGTGATTGCCTGGCGGATCCACCAGGTCGCGTAAGTTGAGAATTTGTACCCCTTACGCCAGTCGAATTTCTCGACTGCCCTCATCAAACCAATATTCCCCTCTTCAATAAGGTCTAGTAAGGTTAACCCACGCCCAACATATTTTTTGGCAATGGAAACCACTAGCCGAAGGTTGGAATTAATTAATCTTTCTTTAGCCGCCAGTTCTCCTTTCTCAACTCTCTTGGCTAAATCGGTTTCTTCCTCAGCCGTCAATAGGTTAATACGGCCGATTTCTTTAAGATACATTCGCACTGGATCAGTGATCTGACCCTCGGAGAGAGTGGTCAGTACTTCAAGTTCTTTTTCCAGCTCGCTTGGTTTGGTCTCACCTTGCTCACCAACTTCGAAAACATCCACCCCTTCTTCAGCCAAACGCGTATAAAGCTCATCCAAGGCTTCGACATTGGATTCAGCCTCCGGAAAAATCGCCAGAATATCATCTTGAGTGACAAAACCCTGGTCTTTACCTTTATCAATGATTTCTTGGATAGAAGTGGTGGCGTCTTTGCTCATTTGCTTCTAAGTCTCTAACACAGTTTAACTGCTCTGGTCAAGGGTTGAAAGCTTTTGCGAGATGTCACGAAACCGATTGGTTAGTTTCGTCAAACGTTCTTGTTCCTTGGCTGCCTCTGCTTGTTTGATTGCCAAAGAGAGAAGCTGCATTTGCTTTTTAAGAAAAAGTTTTTGGCAACGCCTCGTAGTTAAGAGAAGTTCTTTTTGCAAAGCTTCTGGGTTCTCAAGAAACTTCTCCTCAACATCCTGCAAAAGAACTTCGTCAAACTTGCTTGTCAAGGATTCTGGTAAATGCTTTAAGATCTCTTTCACTTTCAGCTTGCCCTTGTGGTCAAACTCTTCTTGGAACAGACTCAAAAGTGCTTTCGTCTCCGCTTTCTCAAACCAAGCTTCAGCAATGTCAATCTCCAATTTTTCACTAGAGAGAACCAGCGCTAGTAAATATTCCTCGAGCTGGGTTCCTCTCTTTGGGGAAGGCTCTTCCGCGAGCTTTTGCTCGGTTTTTGCTCCTACTGTTAGCTGAGAGCGAACGGTTTCAATTCTGACTCCAAGCCGGTCAGATAGAGATTGTAAATACTGCTCGAGCTGCATTGGATCGGTTAATCCTTTCAAGTAGGGCAAAACCTCAGCGACTACTCTTCGTTTCCCGTCTACTCCCTGCCCACTCCAACGCTTGAGAGAAGAGGCGATAATAAACTCATAGACTGAAGTCGCTTCCTCCGTTGCTTTTTGCCAGCTTTTCGGCTCTGTTCGTATCATTTCATCTGGATCCTTAAAATTTCCAAGCTCCGAAACTCTCACCGCCATTCCCTGATTTTCCGCCAGTTCTATCGCCCTCTTTGAAGCTGAAATACCAGCACCATCACTGTCAAAAGCAAGGACGATTTCTTCTGCGTAACGTTTAATAAGTTCTACTTGGGCCTCTGTCAAAGCTGTTCCCAGTGGACAAACGGTGTTGGTAACACCGGCTTGATGAGAACTGACGACGTCAAGATTACCTTCGACTAGAATTGCTTTCTTGCTCTTGCCAATTTCACCACGAGCCAGGTCGATACCAAATAAAGAGTTGCTTTTATTAAAAATCAGGCTATCAGGACTATTGAGGTACTTGGGCTCCCCACTACCAAGAATGCGACCGGAAAAGCCAACTGTCCTACCTTGAGCATCGTGAATTGGGAAGATAATCCGCCCCCGAAAGCGGTCGTAAGGATTTTTACTTCTTTGGGAGGGAAGTGAAATTCCAGATGCAATCAGTTCGGCCGGGGAAAAACCCTTCTTGATCAAATAACCCGTGACAAAGCCTTCAACTGCTGGGGCAAATCCCAGTTTAAAATCTTTAACAGCGGCAGGGACAATACCGCGGGCTTTCAAATACTCAAGTGCTTGTTTGCCTTTGGCGTGTTTGGTGAGGATATAGTGGTAGAGCTCGGCGGCGGCGGCGTTAATTTTGAAAAAAGTATCTTTTTGTTTTTCTGCTGGGTCCGGAGCGGTCTGCTTGAGCTTGACTCCAACCCGATCGGCAAGCAATTTCAAAGCTTCTGGGAAACTAGCCCGTTCGTTTTTTTCTACAAAGCTAAGAACGTCTCCCCCTTCACCACAGCCAAAGCATTTGAAAATCTGTCTTTCTGGATTGACCATGAAAGAAGGTGTTTTCTCACTGTGAAAGGGGCAAAGCCCTTTGTAATTGCGGCCCGCTTTCTTCAGCTGTACACTTTCTGAAATAAGGGAGACGATATCGACTTTTCGTTTAATTTCCTCTACCTGACTGTCCATGCGAGTGGATTATACAAGATTTAGAACTAGTTTGAATTAACTGGCGGAGAGGGAGGGATTCGAACCCTCGGTACCGTTGCCGGCACGCACGCTTTCCAAGCGTGTGCACTAGTCCACTATGCGACCTCTCCAAGATCGGAAATACATTATACAACAAAGCTAAATTTGGTTGACAACCAAGCAAGTTGCAAATATAATACGGCAGCTGTAGTATCTTTCTTATATAGAGCGAGGGATCAATCAGGAAGGAGGGTGCGCAGGAAGCAGTACTTAACAAATCAAAAGTCGAAAAGGTAATTGGCAGTTGCAACGCTCAATTACATCCACCCCTGCCTTCGGGCTAGCTGTTGGAGCGCCAGTAAGCGTTCCAAGGAGTGACCTTATGAAGGGCCTCAAGAGAGTGAGGCTCGGCCTCGCAGGCGTACTGGCAGTGGCCTTGGTCGCGATCGGTGTGTTTCTGATCCTTCTCGGATCGGGATCAGGCACCGCTCAAGCTGCAGAGTTGCCGAGCATCGCGATCGACATCGGCAGCTCGAACCTGCATCCGCCGAACAGTCTTCTCGTCACGCACACCGGCACCGACAACGTCGGCAGCGTCACGAGTGACACTGTGAACGCACCTTTGGCAGGGCAAGACAACGGCAACTTCTTCGGCATCCCGATCGGGGCGACTGACTCGCAGGCGATTACGTTCCTGCTCGCTACCATCGGAACCGGCGCCGTCGTCCTTGCCACCGGCTTGTACTTCGCGAACGATAGCTTCAGGAGAGCTGCGACCGAAGTCGGCCAACAGCTACTCGAATATGGCTTCGCGTTCTTCCTGGCAACCGTCGCGATTGGCAAGACCTTCGAGAAGCGCCGGCGCGGAATGGGACGAGTGGCCCTAGCCAGTTTCATCAACAACGGCATCGACTGGGCGCTCGCACTCATGTCCCGCTCGGAAAAGAAAGGCAGGGTTCGGGCCTACGCCGCCTGCGCCTAGGAGAAGATCAGCGTCACAGCTTGCTTAATCCCTAAGTAAGCTCCCGGGGCTTGCCTTGCAGACCATTTGGACTGTGATGTGAGCCCCGACCATCTTTCTAAAGACTATTTAATTGCCTTTTTCGCTTCTTGGAAAACTTCTTTATCGCTCTTGTAGGTTAAGCGTTCTTCAACTTGATCTATCATTAACCACTCCGCAGCTTCCATTTCCCAATCATGATCTCGGATATCCCCCGAAACATATTCCATCAAAAAATAGGTGACTTTCTTTTTTATTGTCTGATCTTCAGATTTGTAAAAATATTCGGTTGGGGGAAGTTCTTGGATAATTTTTGCGGTAACTCCTCCTTCTTCCTTTACCTCACGTAACGCAGTCGCAGCTCTATCTTCACCTTTGTCAACCAAACCTTTTGGAAAGACCCACCCATGATGGGCTGAATGCTGTGTAACCAAAACGTAAGTTCGGCCTTTTTCCTTTTTGAAAACTATTCCACCAGCGCTTTCTTCGAATTTGGACATTTCTTTTACTTTCTGAGATATAATCTATGTGCTTTTGTTAATCAAGCCCCGTAGCTCAGTGGAGAGCAACCTTCGGTTGCTGCGACGATTAAAATCGTCTAAGATCGCATTGAGTCCCCATAGCTCAGTTGGATAGAGCGTCAGTTTGCGGAACTGAAGGTCGGGTGTTCGAGTCACCCTGGGGACGCCATTAACAGAATGTTCGGTCCCGATTTATCTGGATTGGATGCGAAGCATCTGCTTCCTATCGAGGGTACCATTTAACTAACCAACGCAGCTTTTGGAGGGGTGCCGGAGCGGCTTATCGGCCAGGTCTCGAAAACCTTGGGGGGAGCAATCCTCACGGAGGTTCAAATCCTCCTCCCTCCGCCATGTCCCTGTGGCTCAATGGATAGAGCACCAGTTTCCGGAACTGGGGATTGAGAGTTCGAATCTCTCCAGGGACGCCAGGGAATTTAGGAACCAACCAAATGGTGGAACTGTGCTGCAAGAGATTCCCCTGCTTGATCTATCCAGCTAAGATGTGGTTTCTCCCGAAAAGGTAGATACCCAAGCATGATATTTTTAATCTCCTCCTGTTGGTTGGGTCGGATCAAGAGCATCAGTCGGCGCGGGTAGCTCACCACTGTATCAATCACCAAAATTTCAAACTCATTCTTACGGATAAACCAAAAATCGTAGAGTTCCTCCCAAAGGAAGCTGCGGTCGCCACTGATAATTCCTTGGTTTGTCAACCTATGCCCTACCTCTTCCGGTGGGATAGCGTCAATAACGTAAGCCAAAAAGCCCAACGAAAGCACTACTGCCATCAGTATAAACTGCCTTAGGAAAAGAAGTATCACTAGAATGATCAAAATAGTCAGAAGCATGTTAAGTGCCCAACGTTTACTCTTCTTTCTATATGTTCTTGACGGTGCTGTCCAGGAATAAAGTTCCTTGATCTGGATACGCGGAGCCGTGTCCTCAAAAGTAGATAACTTCTCCTGAAGACGGAATAGTTCATTTTTTAGATCTTCCAGTTTTTTTTCTTTCTTTATTGCGAGTTTAGCAGGCATAAGATTTTGACTTAAGCTGGCGGAGAGGGAGGGATTCGAACCCCCGGTCGGCTTGCACCGACAACGGTTTTCAAGACCGTCGCCTTAAACCACTCGGCCACCTCTCCTTAATAATACTGCAAACTATCTAAATTGAAAACTGGCGGAGGGTACAGGATTCGAACCTGTGCGGCACTTTCGCACCAACGGTTTAGCAAACCGTCCCCTTAAACCACTCGGGCAACCCTCCGCAAAATGTGACACTTTCGTTAACGTGGCTGATTTTAACAGAATAGGTTAGCAGATTCAATTAACTCGATGTGAAGTTGCCAAACACATACCCCAAACTTTATCTGCACCGGCTTTCTTCAAGACTCTGGCTGCTTCCCTCAGCGTCGTACCGCTCGTCCAAACATCGTCAAATAAAAGAAGCCTTTCTCCTGCAGGATCCTGTCCTTTTTTAACTTGAAAAACACCTTGCAAATTCTTTTCTCTCTCCTTCAAGGATAAACCAGTTTGTTGGCGGTTGAATTTCGTCCTTTCCAAAAACTGCTCTTTGCCCATCGTTAATTCATGCTTACTAAAGATTACCTTTTCCAAAACTTCAGCCTGGTTAAACCCTCGCCAGTTGGCTCTGCTTTGCGCCAGCGGTAGCGGAACCAAGGTGTAACCATTCAGATGCCCTGGTAAATCTACCTTGTCAAACAGAGTTTTTAAGTCCTCGGCCAGTTTAAAACTAAAGCGGTATTTGATAGTATGGAGAACTTTTCGCATGGGGTCTTTGTATTCAAACAAACAAATCAACCCATCAAGAGAATTCCTTCTTAAACAGGTAGGGTGGGTCAGTCCAGAAATCGCTGCCCGACCACACTCCGAGCAAAACTGCTTTTCGCGACGAACCGCGAGCTTCAAGCAATCCTGGCAAAGGTAGCTGCCGAGCTTTCCGCAGTTCAAACAAAATTTTGGGAAGGCAAGATTGAGCAGAGTCTCAAACATGCGTTTAACTTAAGTCTTCCCACCAAGAAACGCAAGAACCCACCTTTTGGGTGGGTTAATGCGATGGTGGAGATGGAGGGCTTCGCACCCTCGTCCGTGCAAAGAGATCAACAGGTTACTACAAGCTTGTTCAGTCCTTGGATTCCTTAGTTCCTACCGACTGACAAGATCAGAACTAAGTGAGGTTGTTGGATAAATTGGATAATTCCCTGGGGACCGACCCGGAAACGATCATCTTGGCTTTTGTTATGCCCGACTAAACCCCACCAAGAGAGAGTGTTAGCGGACACCCCGAATTACGCAAAAGCGTAGCGGGGAGCAAATGCCTCATTGGCATTTAATGATTTCGCCTTACCAGTTTTACGGCTTAGATAGGCTAGGCCGGCTTGCAACCATGTTAAAGTACTTCACCGTCGAAAATGAACATCCCCTAGAGTACTAAAGAAACTGATGAATTTACCTGCTGTCCTTTTGAGCCCGGAGCTTGTCAGCTCTGAGCAGAGACTCTGTTTGTTTTTCCAAAGACTTACGCTTCAGGCTGTCTCGCTTGTCAAATTTCTTCTTTGGGCTTGCCAATGCTATTTCAAGCTTGGCCAGATTGTGACTAGTATACAACTTTGTAGGCACAATTGTCAAGTTTGCCGAGGACAATTTACCAATTAAATAGTCAATTTCTTTGCTGTGTAACAAAAGTCCTCTTTCTCTTTTTGGGTCGTAAGATGGGTCAAGGGCATACTTGTAGGGAGAAATATAAGCGCCGTAGAGAATAGGCTCTCCGCGCGTTATTTTCACAAAACTATCAGCCAAACTAGCTGCTCCGGCTCGAGCCGATTTTACCTCAGCCCCAGTCAGCCTAATTCCCGCCTCAAAGCGCTCTTTGAGAAAATAATCGAAACTTGCTTTTTTGTTGAAAACGGGTTTCATTTATCTAATTTTAAATTGGTAAATTTTGTTCCCAACGCTAAAATAAACTGTCTTTTCCTTCTCCTTTACCGAGAAGCTGATCGAGTCTTTCAAAGCTTGGTCTTCGTAACTAGCCAAATAACCCCCTGACTTATCAAAAACCACGATTCTAGAGGCAGCGCTATCAAGAAGATAAAGGCTGTTGGTATCAGCATTGGTAAAGATTTTGTTTATCGCCAATTTTTCCGGTGCCCCTCTCAAACGAAATTCTTGTTTCTTTCCCCCCAAGAATTGGAAAATAGCCCCTTGTTTGGTGCCGATCCAAACGCTTCCGTCAACTGCTATCGAAGTTGCACCTGCCAAATCAGGTTTGTCGCTGGTGAAATAACTGTGAGCTGACCCCAGTCCAGCAGTAGAAGTAACATGCTTCCAAACTTCTCCCTTGGCGGTATCTAGTACATAAAGGTTGCCGTTGTAACTAGCGATATCACCACTCAATCCCCAAGAAGTTTCTCCAGAAAGGACCTTTGTCAAAGACCGGCTCACAGCGTCAAAACGCCAGGCCGAATCTTTGCTGGTAACATGGGCGAGGCTAACCTCTCCGGACAGGTTTTGACCTCCTTCAATTGCAGTTGTCAGGGTAGTGGTTTTTCCCTTGAGGAGTTCTGTAGTGAATAGTTGTGATTTACCCCTGTCAAGTCCGATTAAAGAATCCCCAACTAGGCTGATCAGATCAGCTTTTAAGTTGTCCTTGTCCAGCTCTGCCAGTACTGCCAAGCTAGTTGCTTGGTAAAAATGCTTGTTTTCAGCTAACAGTTGGTTTAATTCTGCTTCCAGGCGGGTCAGGTCAGGGTTTTTTATTGCTTCTTTTTTTGCCCGGTCAAATAGATTACTCGCCTCAACAAGAGAGCTAGCAGCGCTTTGCGGGTTAGTCGCAAGAGAAGATCTTGCCGCCTCTAGTTTCGCCTTGATCTGGGTCAGAATCTTTTCCGTCTGCTTTTTTTGGGCTGCGTCTTTAGCTTTAATTGTGCTCAAGCTGACACTAACAACGAGTAGTACCCCCAAAACTATTCCGACTTGGATAATTTTGGTTCGTTTTCTTTTTTTCTCATCATGAAGCTCGCCCGGAACCCGTTTGCGCCAAGGCTCGATAACCGCGACAAACGCTTTGGCAGCAGCAGGCCTCAACTTTTCTAATAGGGGTTTTGCTTTCTCTACCAAAAAATCAAGTAAACTTTTTCCTTTGGCTGCCAAAGAATTTACAAGGGCTCCAACCGAATGTTGAAATACTCGGGGCTTTACGTCAGTATCAACAAAACTGATCGGTTCAGCAGGCGGGGTTGCTTCTTTTAGATCAACTCTGATCAAGACACAGCTTGCGCCGGCAACATTGATTTGCACTTCTTGTAGTTTTTTCTTGACCTCTTCAAGGCTGTCTCTTCCCAAAATTAACGAGAGCTGCTCCGCGTTTGTGGAAGATTCGAAGGCCAAGTTGCCCAGGCAAACCGTTTCGCCATCACCGAGCATTCCACTGGCAACAAAATTGAAATTAATTGCTTTTGCTCCGCCGGCTCTCCACAACCAGATTTTTCCCTCCCCGATTCTTCCTACATAAAGAACCGGTCCCCAGACCACTGCCGAGATAATCTCAAAATCCAAATCCCCTTCCCTATCGATTTCACTTTTTACTTGCGTCAAAGCTTCTTCCAGGCTTTTGAGAATTGTTCCTTGCCGGCTGGAAAGATATTTTTCTTCAAAACTGTTCGCAGTTTCATTGATTAAGTCTGTCAGATCCGTCTTTTCCTCGCTTGATTTGAGGGTAATCAGAAACGCCAAAGTCCCTTTTTCGCCCAGACCAGAGCCGGCAATATCTTCATTAACCCGTGAAAGGCTCTCCGCTCCAATAGCCTTTGGGCCCTGGCTCAATTTAATTTGGAGAGAAAGGGATTTTTCCATTGCTTAAAAAAAGAATAAGGTTGCTGCTAGCACCGCTAGGCTAGCTAAAAAATGCAGTTCGGCCAAAAGATGGATCGGTTTTGACATTATGGTTTCCAAGGTTTTGTTCATTACAGTCACCTGACGTAAAATAAGGAGTGAAAAGATCGTGTAGATAGCAAGAAACGCAAGGAAAACAACCTTCGCCAAAAGATGGACCGTATCGTTTCCAAAAGTGAAATTGATCAGATCAAGTTCTATCATAGCGGTTTTGCTCCCGTTTCCTTACGGTACAAGCTTGCCAACTCCATTATTTTTTTCTGAACACCTTCCGGGTCTGGAACTAGCAAAAACTCGAAATTTGCCATCTCCCCGGCGGTTTGAATTACTACATCACCATAATCAAAATGGTTTTGAAAAACACCCCCAGTATGAGTAGTAATGTCTTGAACATTCTCCAAGGATGTTTGCGAAATTTGTTTGTAAAAGAGGTGTAGGAAATCAACATCAACGATTTTTTTGTTGGTGACAAGATTCACGTTGAAATACCAAGATAAGTAACGCTGGATCGCGAAGCCAGCCAAGAGTGTAAGCCAAGCTAAAAGGAAAATGACCAAATCCTGGCTGTCAAAAAACTTAGTGATTGCCGGGAGCATTACCAAGACCAAGAATGTTCCCAAACCCACCAGTGCCAAAACTATAGTTACCACTATCCAACCAAGGTTAGTGATCGGGTGAGAGCGTAAAATCAGAACGACTTGCTCGTCTTTTTCCTGGTTTTCAAAATGGCAGCTTGCAGGATCCATGAGGTCATTTTAGCAGTTCTGTCTGCTAGTTGCAGGATGGAGGACAAACTATTGTATCTGAGTACCAATACTGAAGTTGACACTGTACATCACATCGTCCGCATTTGCCGGTGGGCTGCCGTCGGCCGGGAAAGAATTGAAGGAAGCGCGGAAAACCATTCCCGGGATTTTGGCGCTACCCGCTGAGCCGTAAAGAACCACCCACGCAACTCGACCTGAAACTCCTCTTTCGATACCAAGTCCAGTCAAAGTCCCTACTCGAGAATCTATCCAAGAGTTTTCAGCTGCCGTTAATCCTTGCCGACGCAGTATCTCCCGAACTTGTCCAATTGTGTAAGAATATTTTGTGTTCCAACCCCAATTATCATAAGGACCAATTCCTCCAGAATCGGCATCCGAAACACCCCTCAAATAGCTGACTGGGTAACCTTGATACCCACCACCTGTCCAACCCTGAAAAACATTTTCATTGTTCTCACTATGCCCACCGTGGGAAGCTGAGTAAAGGGTGTTTGCTAAGACCCCACCTGCACTGAGAACTTGCCCGACTGTGGCATCAACCGCCTGGTTCCAATACGGCCGTCCCGTGTTACCCGTCCAACATTGATCCCGAGTATCTCCATAAACATAACCTTTCCCCTGAACTTGACGGATAGCATAAGTTCGGGCGGCAATTACCTGAGCCTTGCTCAATTCGATGAGCGAAGGGTCGCTTTCCCAAGCCGAAAGCAGCTCACTAATCCCTTTCAAGTAAGTATTGAAATCGATAGTTTGCTCACCACCACCCCCGGAACAATTGCTGATAACCCTGATTGTAGGCGGCTGCGTATACCCAACAACAGCGGCACCGGTATAATATTTGGTGAGGATCTGACCGGCGTTCCACCCGTGATTCTTCGCGTAGCCGTACGCACCCCATTGACTCATTCCAATCCCATGACCCATATAAGCATAGCGCCCAATTCCGTAGATAAAATAGTAAGTTGTTCCAGTACCACCTGGTACAATCGGAACCGGTGGAGCTCCAGAAAA
>Ga0155606_144_pt1 | contig 10460 bp, 17 predicted proteins | sample RifCSPhighO2_12_FD_107263 | JGI IMG/M metagenome (GOLD analysis project Ga0155606, IMG submission 107263) | Candidatus Woykebacteria bacterium RIFCSPHIGHO2_12_FULL_45_10
CTTTGCACACTTTAGATGGTAAGTTAGAGCAGAATTAAAACAACTGCTCACAACACCGAAAGGTGTTTTTTCATGGAGAATGACAAATGTCAAAATCCAAATGCCAAAAGAAGCTCAAAGTCCAAATTTTAAAATTTGGGGTTTTAGATTTAAAAATTAATTTGTAATTTTGGTTTTGAAATTTGGAATTAGAAATATGGCCAAAGAAGTTAGTCTCGATAAAATTCGCAACATAGGTATTATCGCCCATATCGATGCCGGGAAAACCACGGTGACTGAGCGTGTGCTGTTTTACACTGGTAAGACCTACAAGATCGGGGAAGTGCATGAGGGAGCAGCGGTCATGGACTGGATGGCCCAGGAACGCGAGCGCGGAATTACCATTACTTCCGCCGCCACTACCACTTTTTGGGAGACTAAAGAAGGCCCAAACGCAGCTGTGCTGCACCGTATCAATATAATTGATACCCCCGGCCACGTTGATTTTACCGCCGAGGTTGAGCGGTCTTTGCGGGTACTCGATGGTGGGGTGGTAGTTTTTGACGGAAAAATGGGAGTTGAGCCTCAGAGCGAAACTGTTTGGCGGCAAGCTGACAAGTACAATGTTCCCCGGATTTGTTTCATCAACAAGCTTGATGCTACCGGTGGGGATTTTTACATGAGTTTGGGTTCTATTAAGGAGCGTCTTGGGGCCAACGCCCATCCGATTCAGTTACCAATCGGTGAGGAACAAGGTTTCAAAGGGGTGGTAGATTTGATTAACCGTAAGTCAATCCTCTACCAAGATGATCTAGCTAAGGATCCGGTGGTTGGTGAAATCCCCTCTGATATGAAAGAAAAAGTTGAGGAATACCGTGCCAAATTGGTTGAGGCGATTGCCGAACAGAACGATGATCTGCTCGAGAAGTATCTAGAAGGAGCTGAGCTTTCGGAGGAAGAGCTCAAAAAAGGTCTCCGAGCCGCAACCCTAGCTTACAAAATGGTTCCAGTCATGGCGGGAACTGCTTTGAAGAACAAAGGAATCCAACCTTTGCTTGATGCTGTTGTTGATTACCTGCCTTCACCGATAGATAAAGAGGCAGTGAAAGGAATAAATCCAAAAACTAAACAAGAGGAAGAGAGAAAAACTAGCACTGAGGAGCCTTTTGCAGCCCTTGCCTTCAAAGTAATGACTGACCCGTTCGTAGGAAGGTTGACTTATTTTCGTGTCTATTCAGGCAAAATGACCTCTGGTTCATATATTTATAATTCAACCAAAGCTGTCAAGGAAAGAGTCGGTAGAATTCTTTTGATGCATGCTAATACCCGAGAGGAAATTGCCGAAATTGGCCCTGGTGAAATCGGTGCTGCGGTCGGTCTGAAAGATACTTTTACAGGAGACACTCTTTGTGCAGAAGAAGCGCCAATTGTTTTGGAGTCAATTAAATTTCCCGAACCAGTGATTTCTTTGGCTATCGAACCAAAGACCAAGGTGGATCAGGAAAAAATGGGTTTATCACTGGCGAAACTATCTGAGGAAGACCCAACTTTCCGTATGAAAACTGATCAGGATACTGGACAGGCAATTATCTCTGGTATGGGCGAGTTACACCTCGAAATCATTGTTGATCGGATGAAGCGTGAGTTCAACGTAGAAGCAAATGTTGGTAAGCCCCAAGTTGCCTATAAAGAAACGATCCGCAAGGCCTCTGATGGAGAAGGTAAATATATTCGCCAGACCGGGGGTCGTGGTCAATACGGACATGCTTTGGTGCGGGTCGAGCCAAAAGGCCGGGGCGAAGGTTACGAGTTTGTCAGCGAAATTGTTGGTGGAGCGATTCCAAAGGAATTCATTGCTCCGATCGAAAAAGGTGTGCGAGAAGCTCTGGAGAACGGTGTTGTCGCTGGCTTCCCAATGGTTGATTTGAAAGTTGCGGTTTACGACGGCAGCTATCACGAGGTTGATTCTAGTGAAGCTGCTTTCAAGATTGCTGGTTCAATGGCAGTCAAAGATGCCACCGGCAAAGCAGACCCAGTATTACTAGAGCCAATTATGAAGATTGAAGTGACAACGCCGGAAGATTTTATGGGTGACGTCATTGGTGATTTGAGCTCAAAAAGAGCCCAGATCGAAGGAACCGAAGCTCGGGGTAATGCTAGAGTAGTCAGGGCGACCGTTCCACTGGCGGAAATGTTTGGTTACGCTACCAGTTTGCGTAGTATGACTCAGGGTAGGGCGAACTTCAACATGGAGCCTTCTCATTACCAAGAAGTTCCAGCAAATATTGGCGCAAGTATTGTTGCGAAGGGATCTAAGTAAGCGGTTGTGCCTAAAAAGGGGGCTAGCAGATTTGACTGAGTCTGTTAAAATAGTAAAACGTGTAACGAACCTAAGTTGAATGTATTTATAAAGAAGCTTCGCTTCTTGTGAACGAAGTTCTAAAGGAGGTAAGAAAATGGCAGAAGCAAAAAAATTTGAAAGAAACAAACCCCACGTTAATGTGGGTACTATTGGTCACGTAGACCACGGTAAAACTACTCTTACCGCTGCTATTACAAAAGTACTAGCTAAAAAGGGTCAGGCAGAATTTCGTGCTTTTGACTCTATTGACAACGCCCCAGAAGAGCGACAGCGTGGGATTACTATTGCTTTAGCCCACGTCGAATACGAAACAGCAAAAAGACATTATGCCCATATTGATGCTCCGGGACATGCTGATTATGTCAAGAACATGATCACCGGCGCCGCCCAAATGGATGGTGCTATTCTTGTTGTGTCAGCTGCAGATGGTCCAATGCCACAAACCCGAGAGCACATCTTGCTTGCCCGTCAAGTTGGTGTGCCAGCGATTGTTGTTTTTATGAACAAGGTTGACACTGTTGACGACAAGGATCTCCTTGACTTAGTTGAAGAAGAAATTCGGGAACTGCTTACCAAATACGAATATCCTGGTAAGGAAGTCCCAGTTATTAGAGGTTCTGCCCTTAAAGCTCTCGAGGGTGACCCAGAAGCAGAAAAAGCAATAGAAGAGCTGATGAACAAGGTTGATGAATATATACCAACACCAACTCGCGATCTTGATAAGCCATTTCTGATGCCGGTTGAGGATGTTTTCTCAATCAAGGGTCGGGGAACCGTGGTTACTGGTCGTGTTGAGAGGGGTAAGGTTAAAGTGAATGAAAATGTTGAAATTGTTGGAATTCGTCCCAAAACTACCCCAACAGTTGTTACCGGGGTCGAAATGTTCCGCAAACAGTTGGATGAAGGTCAAGCAGGCGATAATGTCGGGCTTTTGCTGCGAGGTATAGAAAAAGACGATGTTGAGCGCGGGCAAGTGGTCGCTGCTCCTGGTTCGATCAAACCACACACTGAATTTGAAGCTGAAGTTTATGTTTTGACAAAAGAAGAGGGTGGACGTCACACTCCATTTTTCTCTGGTTATCGACCGCAGTTTTACCTGCGAACAACTGATGTAACTGGGGAAGCAACACTAAAAGAAGGTACGGAAATGGTAATGCCTGGTGACAATACTATCATGAAAGTTAAATTGATTGGCCCAGTTGCTCTTGAAGAGGGTCTACGCTTCGCTATCCGTGAGGGTGGCCATACTGTTGGAGCTGGAGTTATTACTAAAATCGTTGCCTAAAAGCCTGATTCAGGACAAGAGCAAGAGCTTATATGCCAAAAGGTCGTATACGAGTACGTTTAAAGTCTTACGATAGCCGAGTCATTGATGACTCGGCTGAGGAAATACTAGATACTGCGATCCGCACCGGAGCAAAGGTGGCTGGACCAGTACCGCTTCCAACTGAGAGGGAAAGGTTTATTGTCACGACCTCTCCCCATGTTGATAAGGACGCTAGGGAGCAGTTTGAGATTCGAACGCACAAGCGTTTGATTGATATTATCGAGCCGACCCCGAAAACTTTAGACGCACTTATGCACCTTGAACTTCCCGCTGGGGTTGACATCGAGATTAAGATGTAACCTTTGAGGGTAAAAAGCTCACCAGGAAAAAGGGCCGTGAAAGGCCTTTTTCGTTTGTTAAAGATTATGTTGAAAGCAATGCTTGGCAAAAAAATGAATATGACTGCCGGCTACGATACTCACGGTCGATCTGCGCCTTTAACTAGAGTATTGGTTGAGCCAAACTTTGTGGTGAGTATAAAAACTAAAGAAGCGCAAGGTTATAAAGCTGCCGAAATTGGTACTGGAAATAAAAAAAATGTTACTAAAGCTTTGGTGGGGCACTTTAAAAAAGCTGGTTTGGAAACTTTGCCAGTGCGGACAGCTGAGGTAGATTACGACGGTGACTTGGAGGTTGGAGCTGAAATCAAATTAGATGAGGTTTTTCGAAAAGGAGCTTTGGTTGATGTTGTCGGCACCTCGAAGGGGAAAGGTTTTGCTGGGGGGATGAAGAGGTATGGTTTTCATGGTGGACCAAAGACTCATGGTCAGTCTGACCGGGCAAGGGCACCCGGGTCAATTGGTTCAGGTACTACTCCAGGTAGGGTCTTCAAAGGAACAAAAATGGCCGGACATATGGGTGCAGAAAGGGTAACTGTGCAAGGCTTACAAATAATTGATTTTGAACCAGAGAACAACATTTTGGTGCTCAAAGGTTCAGTTCCGGGACCGACAGGTGCGACTTTGTTAATCAAGAAATCAATCAAAAAGCCAAAGGCTTATCACGAACCGGAAGTACCAGCGATACCACATATTGGTGGTGGAGAGGAGGAGAAGCCTGCAGTTGAAGCTGATCAACCAGCCGTTGCTGCCGAGAAACCAGAATTAGAAGCAATTGAGGTAAGTTCAAATAATGGTAACCAGGACTGAAAAGGTAAAAGTTAAAACCCCAGTCAGGAAAGAAACGACTCTAAAGTCAGGGGTGTTGACCGTGGATGTTTTTGACATGAAAGGAGAGAAAGTTGGGGAAACTACTCTTCCCAAAGAGATTTTTGGTCGAGAGAAAAACGACCAGCTTTTGGCTCAGGCAGTACGGGTTTATTTAGCCAATCAACATAGCAAGGGCGGCGAAACAAAAACCAGAAGCCAAGTCGCCGGTGGTGGGGCTAAGCCTTGGCGACAAAAAGGTACAGGGAGAGCTAGAGCTGGTTCAATTCGGTCACCACTTTGGCGAGGTGGGGGAATAATTCACGGACCACACAAAAGGGATTTCGGGCTTTCTTTGCCCAAAAAAATGAGAAGAGCAGCCTTAGCAAGCGCTTTAAGCGCCAAAGCTACCAGCAAGGACATTGCAGTTTTATCTAAGCTTGAACTGTCAGAACCAAAAACAAAACTGGCCGCTAAGGTTGTTGGTAAGCTTCCTATCAAGGAAAACAGTCTTTTGGTGGTTGAGGAGAACAAAAATTTGCAGGTAGCTTTTAAGAATTTGAAGCGTGTTGAACTGGTAAATTTTCAGGATTTGAATACTTATCAGGTTTTAGCCCACCAAAGCTTAGTTTTTACCAAGTCGAGTTTAGAAGCATTGGAAGGTTTTTTTACAAAAAATGTCAATTGAAGTATTGGTAAGACCAATAATTAGTGAAAAGAGCCTCAAAGAGGCTGATCGGGGTAATTATACTTTTGAGGTTAGTTATGCTTCGACCAAAGAATCTATTCGAAAAGCCTTTAAAGAAGCTTTTGGAGTTGATGTTACGAAAGTGAAAACACTGATTCTTAAAGGTAAGACAAGCAGGGTGTGGGGACGGCGCGATCGTGCTCGCGTAAGTGTGCTGAAGAAAGCGATAGTTAGTTTGAAAAAAGGACAAAAGCTTGACGTTTTTGAGGTAAAGGCAAGTTAAGATGGCTATTAAACGGGTTGTAGGTGGCGGCAGCTACCAACGCTTTATGACAAAAGTCGCGGATGTAGCGACAAAAAAGAAACCACTCAAGACCCTGAAAAAGATTTTGCTTAAGACGGGTGGGCGTGATTCGTCTGGCAAGATTTCAACCCGCCATATTGGCGGTCGGCACAAGCGTTTCTTGAGGGTTATTGATTTTAAGCGGGATAAGTTTGGAATTCCGGCCAAAGTGGTCTCAATTGAATACGATCCGAACCGCTCCAGTTTGATAGCTCAGTTGAATTATATCGACGGCGAAAAAAGGTATATTTTGGTTCCTCAAGGGTTGGAGGTTGGAGACAGGGTAGTTTCCGGAGAAAAAGCTGAAATTAAGGTTGGGAACAGCATGCCACTCAAAAATATTCCGGTTGGAACAGCGCTTCACAATATTGAAATGATGCCAGGAAAAGGTGGGCAATTGGCACGTAGCGCTGGGGGATCGGCTATTTTGATGGCAAAGGAGGCTCCTTACGCCCATCTTAAATTACCTAGTGGTGAGGTTCGCAAAGTTTTAACAAACTGTATGGCAACGGTTGGAACCCTTTCCCGTTCGGATTGGAAGAATGTTACCTTTGGAAAAGCCGGTCGCAAAAGAAGGATGGGGATCCGACCCACTGTGCGCGGGGTGGCAATGTCACCTCGTGATCATCCGCATGGTGGAGGAGAAGGACGTAGTGGGATCGGTATGCCGAGTCCAAAATCGCCTTGGGGTAAGCTAACATTAGGTAAAAAAACGCGCAAGAAGAATAAAGCTAGCAACCAAATGGTTGTTGAAAGAAGGAAACGCTAAAAATGAGTAGATCTCTGAAGAAAGGTCCCTACATTGATAAAAAGCTTTTGAAGAAGGTCTTGGTGGCCAAAGAAGCTGGCAAGCGCGATCCAATCAAAACTTGGGCACGTGCTAGTACAATAACACCAGAAATGGTCGGTCTTACCTTGAGTATTCACAATGGACGTAAGTTTATAGCAGTTTTTGTTAGTGAGCCGATGGTGGGACACAAGGTGGGTGAGTTCGCTCCAACCAGGACTTTTAGAACCCACGGCCGTGTGGTCGAGAGAAGCAGTTCACCAACCTAAGAGGTTAGAAAACAATGTTGATCAAAGCTGAAGCGAACAACTTAAGAATTTCCCCCAGAAAGCTAAATTTGGTAGCGAGTGGTTTGATGGGAAAAAAAGCAACCGATGTCTTGGTCTCGTTGCGATTTGTTCAGAAAGGTGCTAAAGCGCCCCTTGTAAAAGTACTTAAGTCGGCGATCAGCAACGCAACCAACAATGCAAAGTTAGAGGAGAAGAATCTTTATATTAAAGAAGTTCAAACAATGGAAGGGCCAAGGTTGAAAAGATCTCAGCCCCGGAGTCGCGGTATGGCGCATCGGATAATCAAGAGAACGAGTCATTTAAGAATAATTTTGGAGGATAAACCCTAATGGGACAAAAAGTAAATCCGAAGGCATTCAGACTTGCTAAAAACCGGGAGTGGAATTCACGCTGGTTTGCTCGGGGAACACGTTACCGAGACTTGCTCCAGGATGATCTAAAGATTCGGGAAATGATCATGACAAAACTGCGCCCAGCGGGAATTAGCAAAGTTGTGATTGAGCGCTCTTTAAATAAACTTGATATTAAGGTTTTTGTTTCCCGTCCCGGTATGGTAATCGGCCGGAGCGGCCAAGGAGTTGAAGATTTACGCAAAAAAATTGAAGAACTAATTAAGCAGAAAGTCTCACTTAACGTAGAAGAAATCAAACGTCCTGATTTGGACGCTTATTTGGTGGGTCGTAGTGTTGCTGATCAGATTGAAAAAAGAATGCACCCAAAAAGAGCTATTATTCAAGCCTCTGATCGCGTCATGCGTTCCGGTGCCAAGGGTGTCAAAATTTTGGTCAGCGGTAGATTGGGCGGATCTGAGATTGCCAGAAGAGAGAAGATAACCATTGGGAGTATTCCGTTACATACGCTGAGAGCCAATATAGATTTTGCGGTAGTTCCTGCCAAAACAGCTACTGCTGGTGTAGTGGGAGTGAAAGTTTGGATTTATCAGGAAAAGCCTAAGGAAGATTAATATGTTGCAACCAAAACGAGTTAAATATCGACGGGCCTTCCGTGGAAATATGGGCGGAGTGGCCACTCGTGGATCAACTCTGGAGTTTGGCGAATTTGCCCTCAAGGCTCAGGGGCACGGTTGGGTGAGTGCTCGTCAGATTGAAGCTGCTCGGCGGGCAATGACTCATTACACGAAGCGGGGAGGACGAATCTGGATCAGGGCTTTTCCAGATAAGCCGGTGAGCAAGAAACCGCCAGAAACTAGAATGGGGTCTGGAAAAGGAGCGGTTGACCGCTATGTGGCAGTTATTAAGCCTGGGCTAATTCTTTTTGAAATGGGGGGTGTTAGCAGAGAGGTCGCCGCAGAGGCAATGCGTCTAGCCGCCCGAAAATTACCACTGCCGGTAAAATTTGTTGCCAAAGAGGAGATTATCTAAAGAATGAAAAAGCCAAATTTTAACGACAAAACTTTAGGAGAATTGAAGTCTTTAGCCCAAGAAGCAAAAAAGGCCCTATTGGATTTGTCTGTCCAAAGACAGCAACGAAAACTGAAGGATGTTCATGCAATAAATAAGAAGAAAAAAGAAACCGCTCGGATTCTCACTGCTGCGCGGGTCAAGGAGCCCAACAAATGATTGGAAAAGTGGTCAGTACAAAAATGAAAAATACAGTTGTAGTGGAAGTCGAAAGATTTTCTACCCATCCAGTTTACAAAAAGAGACTGCGTAGAAGCTCACGTTTTCTGGCTCATGATGAAATCGGTACCAGGGTCGGGGATCAGGTACGGATTGAATCAATCCGACCAAAATCAAGAAATAAGTATCACCAGGTGGTCGAAGTAATTGCACAAGAGTCTTCTGAAAAGAAAGTTAAAAAAGTTCCAAGCAAGGCTGATTCAGGAGAAGAAGAATGATACAGAATCGCTCGATACTAGTTCCAGCTGATAATTCCGGCGCCAAGGCACTGGCGGTGATCGGAATTCCCGCCCGCTCACGCCAAAGGTTTGCCCGTCTTGGAGACGTGGTTACCTGTGTGGTAAGGAAAGCTGATCCAAACGGAGCAGTCAAAGATTCGGAAATTGTTAAAGCAGTTTTGGTGCGCAGCAAAAAGGAAAAAAAACGAGCCGATGGCAGCTATATTCGTTTTGACGAAAATGCCGCTGTTGTTATCGACAATAGTGGTAATCCACGAGGGACACGAATTTTTGGTCCCATTGCCCGGGAAATCAGGGATAAAGGCTTTTTAAAAATTGTTTCGCTTGCCCCGGAGGTAGTATGAAAATGGTTAAATATATCGACCTAAAGGTAGTTTTGAAAAACTGGAGGCTTTATTATATGCGGTCGATATTTTCTCGCGGAGCTCGAAGATGAAGATTATTAAAGGTGATACTGTCATGGTCACAGCTGGAAAAGATAAAGGTAAGAGCGGGAAAGTAGAAAAGGTTTTTTTGGGAAGGAACAAAGTGACCGTTGCAGGAGTAAATTTGTATAAGAAGCACTTAAAAGCGAGAAAGGGTTTGACACAAGCAGGTATAGTTGATGTCGTCAAACCATTGCCCGCAGCAAACGTTATCTTGGTTTGTCCGAAATGCAACCTGCCAACCCGGGTAAGCTACTTGCTGGAAGGTAAGGATAAGAAGCGGGTTTGCAAAAAATGTGCCCAAACTTTTTGAAAACTATGTTAAAGGAAACGTACGAAAAAGAAATAATTGAAAAAATGATTGGTGAATATGGTTACAAAAACGCTCTTAGCGTGCCAAGACTAGAAAAAATTGTGCTTAATGTTGGCTTTGGAAAAGTTGGATCTGACCAGAAGGTCATTGACGGAGTCAAAAGTGATCTTGGAAAGATTACCGGCCAAAGACCTTCTTTGCGGGCAGCGAAAGTAGCTATTGCTTCTTTCAAAATCCGCAAAGGGCAAACAATTGGTGCCAAAGTTACCTTGCGTGGTAATAAAATGTGGGATTTTGTCGAAAAGTTGATCAGGATTGTCTTACCCCGGGTTCGGGACTTTCGTGGCATCAGTACAAAGAGTTTTGATAAAAACGGAGGCTACACTTTGGGTTTCCGAGAGAAAACAGTTTTTCCCGAGATTGATTACACTAAAGGGGAAGCTCAGTCTGGACTTGAGGTTACACTATCGACAACGGCGAAAACACCGCAGGAAGCCAAAAGTCTATTAGAAAATTTAGGGTTTCCATTTAGGGAAGGTTGATTAGAGAACTTATATCGACCTAAGGTTGTTTAAATATGGCAAGAAAAGCAATGGTAGTAAAATCACAAAGAAAGCCGAAATTTTCGGCGCGGGTTCACAACCGGTGCTTGGTCTGCGGTCGCTCGCGTGCCTACATTAGAAAGTTTGGTTTGTGCCGGATTTGTTTCCGCAATTTGGCCCACCAAGGCAATTTGCCAGGTGTTGTGAAAGCGAGCTGGTAAGACGCTAAAGCATCTTGCCTCTTGAGGAGACTAAAAAATGAGTCGTGATTCTATCGGGGATATGCTGACAACAATTCGAAATGGTTATGCCGCTCACAAGCAGAGTGTACTCTTGCCGCATTCGAAATTGCGTGAGGAGGTCGCTCGGAAGCTGGAGTC
>Ga0155606_102_pt3 | contig 10354 bp, 9 predicted proteins | sample RifCSPhighO2_12_FD_107263 | JGI IMG/M metagenome (GOLD analysis project Ga0155606, IMG submission 107263) | Candidatus Woykebacteria bacterium RIFCSPHIGHO2_12_FULL_45_10
CAGAAATACACCCAGAACAAGATTGTTAACAACCAAGTTCATTACAATTTGTTGCACCGCAATCCTGAAAAAGAATTGCTGGGTTTTTGCCAAAAAGAGAACGTTGTTCTGACAGCTTACACACCCTTGGCTAGCGGTAGGTTAAAGACCGGAAACTTTCCAGCCCTAGACCAGATTGCTCAAAAATACGGCAAGAGCGCTGCGCAAGTGGTCATCCGTTGGCTAATCGACAAACAGCAAGTGATCACCATACCCAAAGCAAGTTCGAGGGAACATATTGATGAAATCATGGGGTCTTTGGGTTGGAAACTAGAAAAGGAAGACCAAAAACTGCTAAACAAATCCTTTCCTTGACACTTTTGGCAGACAAGCCTAAAATTTTCCCACTATGACCAAACTTTCCCGCAGTAAACTCGAATTACTAATAGAATGCCCTCGCTGTTTCTGGCTTTATGCTGGACAGAATGTCGCCCGGCCTTTTGGCGCACCATACACTATTAACAACGCGATTGATTTTTTGCTCAAGAAAGAATTTGATGAGCACCGGAAAAACGGAACAGCCCATTATCTAATTAAAAGAGAAGGTATCGACGCGGTTCCTTTTCTCCACGACGATATTGATAAGTGGCGCAATACTTTCACCGGCATTCAGTATGAGGATAAAGAGAACGATTTTCTGGTTTTCGGGGCAGTGGATGATATCTGGGTTGATTCCAAAGGAAAACTCATGGTGGTAGATTACAAAGCCAGTGGTGCCAAGGAAGGGGAACTTTACGACTCCTATAAACGGCAAATGGAGATCTACCAATGGCTTTTGCGGAAAAACGATTTCAAGGTCCTCGATCGAGGCTATTTCGTCTACTGTCGGGTGAACAAGGAAGGCGGTTTTGCTGGTGGAGAGCTAAGTTTTGATATCAAAGTCCAACCTTACGACGGTGACGACAGCTGGGTTACAGAGAAGATTAGCGAAGCTCGCAAGGTTCTCGATGGAAAGGTTCCTGAGCCCGCTGCGGATTGCTCCTACTGCAACTACCGAGCGGCAACTGAAAAATTTTCTTAAACCAATTCAAGCTTGACAGCTAGTGAGAATACATTTACTCTAAAGTTAGATGGATCCTGCCAAAAAGAAAAAATTGCTTTTGCTCCTTTTGTTAATTCTGCTTTTGATTCTAGGAGCGCTCCTACTCTGGTTCTTTTTGTTCTCTACTCTCAAAGAAAATAACCAACCTACCAAGACTGTGCAAAAAACTGCCAGTTCGTCAGCAAAGACCGCAACCGCCTCTTCCGCTTCGAGTTCAGCAACCCCAGCTGAAGACGACTTGACGCTGATTAAAAAGGCGCTGGTAGAAAAGACCCAAATAGCAGCTGATCAAATCAATGTCACCATCAGCCAAAATGATGGGAAATACGCCAAAGGTTTTGTGGGCACAAAAGGTGAAGAGACCGGTGGCGGCTACTTCCTGGCAGTCAAAGTGGGTGGGGTCTGGATCATAGTTTATGACGGCCAGGCAACTCCGGATTGTGCCCCCATCAACGCTTATGCCTTTCCCGTCTCTATGGTTCCAGAATGTCTGGACGCCAACGGCAATTTGATGAAGCGTTAAAGCAGCCCATTGCATTTTTTGCAAGTTTTTGAAAAAGCTCCCGCGAGACAATTAAAAACTGCCAGAAACGAAAACAAGGCGAAACAATTTGCACCAAGTTTTCAAGTATGGTATAATTAATACATCTTCGCGTCCAAAAAAGGCGCTTTTTTGTTGGCAAAAATTTCCAAGCAAAATTTTTGGTGTTAAAATAACTGTTACGAAATGATTAACGAATCCTATCTTTACAGGAGAAAGAAAGAGTCTTTCTTTCTCTCCTTTTTTAGATTTTTAAGAAAAAGCACCAAGATTGCCCTGCTTCTAATAATAATAGGGGGAAGCCTCCTCGTTTCTTACCAAATGTTTAAAGGAGAAGCTGGTGTCAAAACTCCTTTGGTAAGCAGCAACCAGATTGAAGGTTGGACCACCACAACCAAGAAGCAACCTCCACCGCCTAAAAGAACCGCTGACGAGGCCAAAAGGGCAGCTCTTCTCGCAAAATTGAACCCAATTTTGAAAGTTAATTCCCAATATTCAGTGTCCGTAATCGATTTGGGAATAGGTGATAGTTTTGGGATCAACGAGACTGAACAGTTTCACGCTGCCAGTCTGATGAAAGTACTCGTCGCTACAGCTGTTTTCGAAGAAATTGAGAGAGGTAAACTTTCACTTTCCACCCAGCTCGGTAGTTACGACGTTCAATTCCAACTAAAACAAATGATCAATCAGAGTAATAACACTTCCTGGGATTATTTCAACAACCTACTTGGCTGGGACCGCGAGCAGGAAACTGCTACTCGCTTTGAGCTGTCCGGTACCAGGATTTGGGGGAATTTGATGACAACCGCTGACGCTGCGAAGCTCCTAAAATTGCATGAAGACGGTGCCGCGATTGCAGAAGTACATCGTGACCTACTCTTCTCCTATATGCAAAACACCGAAACTGAGGATCGTATCACCCCTGTCATCCCAGCTGAGGTCAAGGTTTATCACAAAACAGGTACTTTTGAGGCAGGTATCCATGACGCTGCAATAGTCAAGCACCCCCGCAACCCGTTTATCCTGGTGGTTTTCACTAATGGTGGCGCAACCAACCAAATTCGGATTAAATCAATTCAGGATGCCGCCAGAGAAGTCTATGCTTATTTTGACTCTCTTTAGCCGATGTTAAACAAAAGAGATTTGGTTTACAAAATCGTTGCTTCTATTCCAAAAGGAAAAGTTGTGACTTATGGGCAGATCGCCAGATTGACTGGATTGAATGCTCGGGTGGTAGGTAACTATCTACACAACAGCCCAGACCCCAAGAAAATCCCTTGTCATCGGGTAGTGAATTACCAGGGAAAACTAGCGGCAAATTACGCTTTTGGCGGCGCACGCTCTCAGAGACTAAAGTTGGAGGAAGAAGGGCTTAATATAATAAAGGAAGGCAAGGTTGATCTAGAGGAATATTTATGGAAAAACGCTGGGAAATTTACCCAAAGATTAGTGAAGACTTAAAGATTCAGCTGCTTGCAAATCGCAACATAACTGACAAGGGTTCCCAAGAAGATTTTCTTCAAACACATTTGAACTTGCTCTCCGATCCGGAAAAACTTTTTCCAGAACTACCAAAAGTCATAAAGCGAATTAAAAAAGCGCGGGTTGACAAAGAATTGATTTATATTTACGGAGATTTTGACGTGGACGGTATTTCCGCCAGTGCGATTCTCTGGGAAACTTTGAACGGACTAGGTGCGAAAGTCCTGCCCTATATTCCCGAAAGACATACTGAGGGCTATGGTTTGCACAATGAAGCCTTAGCAAAACTTGCGGCTGCTGGCGCGAAGTTAATAATTTCTGTCGATTGTGGAATTACCGCCCTCGAACAGACCCGTTATGCCAAGAAACTTGGTTTGGACTTAGTTATAACCGATCATCATCAACCACAGGAAAGCTTGCCAAAGGCTTTTGCCATTCTCCACACAACAGGCCTGTCAGGAAGTGGTGTGGCTTTCAAACTGGCCAACGCTCTGCTGGCCGAGTTCGGCGGCAACGATGAACAGTTCTTCCGCAATCTGGAACTCGCCACTCTTGGAACAGTAGCGGATATGGTGCCGCTGGTCGGCGAGAACCGCGTTATCGTTAAGAACGGGTTAAGAGCTCTTGGAAAAACTGAAAGATTGGGACTGCGCTCGCTCTACGATGAAGCTGAGCTATCAAAAAATATCGGGACAGCCGAAATTGGTTTTATCATTTCCCCGAGACTGAACGCGATGGGACGGATGGAATCAGCTTTGGATTCACTACGACTTTTGTTAACTAACAACCCTGACCGCGCGCGAAAACTGGCGTTAAAGCTGGGTGAGACCAACCGGGGTAGACAAGAATCGACTAGGCAAGCGTTTGAGCATGCCAAACAGGAAGTAGAAAAAAATTACAACGAAGCAAAACTTTTTGTTGTCTCATCGGCGGAATATGAACAAGGAGTGGTTGGACTGGTTGCCGGCAGAATTGCCGAAGCTTTCCACCGGCCGACGGCGGTGATCAGTGAGGTTTCGCCGGTAAGCAAAGGCTCAGCCCGATCGATCAGCGGCTTCAATATAAACGAGGCGATTCACACTCACGCGGAATTGTTAACTGCGCACGGCGGTCATCCAATGGCGGCCGGCTTTTCAATCGCTCAGGTTAATATACCTGCTTTTCGGGAAAGGCTAACAAAAACCGCCGAGCAATTGTTAAAACCCGCTCACCTAGTCCCAACCTTAAAAATAGACGCTGAAATAACTGCTGACCAAATTAATCAAGAGCTACTGGATGTGGTTCGCGAATTTGAACCATTTGGCATCGGCAACCTCGAGCCGACCTTCTTACTAAAAAATGTCGAGGTGGTCGAGTCTCGGATGGTTGGGAAAGACGGAAAGCACTTGAAATTAGTATTGCGTGTGCAAGGTCGGGCCTTGTCAGCGATTGGGTTTGGACTCGGCAGCCGGGAGTTACCGAAAGGAACGGTCGATGTTGTCTTTACGATATCCGAAAACACCTGGCAGAGCAAAAAAACAATTGAGCTGAAGATAAAGGATCTAAAAGAATCCTGAGAATCAGTCTTAATTTTATTCGAAAAGTGAACGATCGTCCAAAAAGTGCAACAAACAAACTTAGGTTAAAAGATTTTCGGGAAAGTGAATCTGGTCCGGAAGGCTGAGCGAGAGGTTTTTACTCAACCCTCCGGACTACACGAGAGATAGCTTCGAAAAGTGGCCAATTCTGCCAAATCACCAGCGCTCCAATGAGGCAGAACAAAGCAAGTTCAACCAGCTGATTGACGTTACCAAGACTGGCGGCGCCAACAAGGCCTAGCATACCAATGAAAACAATGATAATTAGCATTGGCAGCTGCTCAGAGACGTAGTCTCTCAGCGCAGTTGGGATCCACTCTTCCCTTTCGCTAACATCTGCTACCACCAAAACTGCATCGATTAGTAGCACCAGCATGATAAACGATGCAAGGGCTGCATTTAATGGACTTAGCGGGTTCAATTTGATCGCTCCTTCCGTCTTAATTGGTTGACCCCTCTTGGTAAATTTTATTATACCATTCAAAAGTTGCTAGGCAATTGTCTTGGAGACAGCAGCTAGACAAGCAAGGCTCAAAAAGGTAGAATTGCGCCTGATGAAAAGAATTTTGGCAACTGCTGCAAACAAAAAAATTGGGAGTGAAGTTACTCTCGCTGGTTGGGTACAGGCGCGGCGCGATCACGGCAAGATCATCTTCCTTGACTTGCGTGATGCGAGCGGGTTAACCCAAACCGTCGCGACGCCAAAAGAAGAAGCTGCCTACAAAGTTGCTAACACTCTTGGTGCCGAAGATGTGATCGAAGTGATTGGCGAAGTTAAAGAAAGACCGACCGCGAACGTTAATCCGGACCTTGAGACCGGGAAGATCGAAGTCAGCCTTAAATCAATTACCATCATCAACAAAGCCAAAGAGCTGCCTCTACCGATTGAGGGTGATGGATATGACATTGATGAAATGATCCGGATGAAATACCGTTATATTGATCTTCGCCGGGGCAGGTTACAAAGAAATCTCAAAACGCGCCATCAAATTGCTACTGCGGTTCGTGAATTTCTAAATAAAGAAGGTTTCACTGAAATCGAAACTCCTTATCTCACCAAGACAACTCCGGAGGGTGCCCGCGACTTTGTCGTTCCATCCCGATTGCAAAAGGGAAAATTCTACGCCTTGGCTCAAGCCCCTCAACAGTACAAGCAACTCCTTCAGATAGCTGGTTTTGAACGCTACTACCAAATCGCCCGAGCTTTCCGTGACGAAGATCTACGGGCCGACCGCCAATTTGAGCATACACAAATCGATCTGGAAATGTCCTTTGTTGAGAGGGAAGATGTTTTGGCTTTGGTTGAGGAGATGCTTGTTTTCGTCGCCGAGAGGTTAAACAAGAAAATTACCGAGAAACCGTTCCCCCGCTTCACCCACGCTCAGGCTTTGAAAGAGTTCAAGGCGGATAAATTCGACATTAGAAAAAAAGGTGCGGACGCTAGTGAACTTGGTTTTGCTTTTGTCACCGATTTCCCACTTTTTGAATGGAACGAAGAGGAAAAACGTTGGACTTTTTCCCACAACCCTTTTACTGCTCCTAAACCAGAAGATATCGAGAAGGTGAGGGCGGAAAAAGATATTAAAAATATCGGCTCTTTGCAGTATGACCTTGTGTGCAATGGCCTCGAACTTGGTAGTGGAAGTATTCGCATCACCGATCCTGTCCTACAGAAGCAAGCGTTGAAAATAATGGGTTATTCAAAAGAAGAAATTGACGCCGACTTCGGACATCTCTTGAAAGCTTATGAGTACGGTGCACCCCCGCATGGGGGTATAGCCCTTGGACTGGACAGGCTCGTCGCTGTTTTCACTGGAGAAAATTCCATCCGCGAGACCATCGCTTTTCCGGTCTCATCTTCCGGTGAAACTAGCGTGATGGAAGCTCCCAGCCAACTGGAAAAGAAACAGCTAAAAGATCTGGGAATTGAGGTTAAGGACCGGCTTTGAGTTGTGAATCGGCAACAGCTGGCAAATAGGCGGTGAAGGCGGTTTTTGCCTTTCCGGCAAAGGAATTGCCAGTAAAGACGTAAACCGGTTGCAAGTAAAGTGAATACTTTTCAGTTTCCAGGTAGTAGAGTTTGAGGTCCACGATTTTGATACGGTCAAGATTGGCGATTTTTCCCGCGACAATGTAAGCTTTGCCCGCTTTCAAGTCTTGATAGGCTTGTGCGCTACTCCTCAATGGATAAGTAGAAGCGGATTTGAAATCAACTATCCAGTGAATAAAATTAGCTGCCAGGATCTGTTGGTCACCAACTTTTGGGGTGACTAGGGTGTTGACCAATGATTTGGTTGGATCGAAGCCGACAATATCATATTTTTTACTCAGTTTTTCTCGAAAAAGGTTTACCTCGACAGCATTGGCTTCTGAAGCGCTAGAAACTCTGCTTATAGAACTGCTGGAAATGTTTACATAATTTGACCTCACTTCACCTTTTTCCAAATCATTGGCACCTTTGAAATCCCGGCTAAAAAACCCTTTAGCTAGAGATTTTGCTTCAGTCTCGACTGTTTCGGTGAAAGTTTTGGCGATCACTTTTTGGTCAGCGACCCAATCGTATTTGTAATTATAGTTTCCGCTCACGATATCTATGCTCACAGTACGGTTGGGTGATTTTGCATCCTGCCATTGATAGAGGGTAGGGGAAAGTGGTTTTGGCGTCCCATTGACGCCCAGACTACGGGCCTTTTCAGTTGCGATTTCGAGTGAATTTAATTTTCCAGTCGGTTGTGGTATTGGGTAAACTTCAAGTAATTTTGGAAAGCTGGGTAGAGACCCATCTGGTGTATCAAGATCAACCTCAACCTTGCTTAAGCTGGCGTTGGGTTTGGTGGGTGTGGGCAGCCTGCCAAAAGCAATTGTTGGAATATCCTCCTTCGAAGGAAGCAGAACTCGGTAAAGCGCCCGCAAAGAAATGAAGAGTACCCAAATAAAAACGAGACCGCCGAGACCAATGAGAGCCCATTTGATGATGATACGAACCTGAGCTGCAATACCTGAAAGCCCCATGGCTTTTAGTGTAACACTCTAGCAGCTTTAGCTTCAAGGATCGTTTTGTTATATAATGCTTTTAACTATGGCAGGTAAACCTAGAGTACGGATTGCCCCCTCACCGACCGGAGACCCTCATATTGGAACCGCTTACACAGCCCTGTTCAACTGGGCTTTCGCGAGAAAAAACAAAGGCAAATTTATCTTGCGGATTGAAGATACTGACCAGAGCAGGTTAGTTGCTGGCAGCGAAGAAAAAATTTACGAAGCCTTGGAATGGCTTGGGTTAATAGCAGATGAAGGCCCGACCCAGGGTGGGGGCCTTGGTCCCTACCGCCAATCAGAACGTTTGGACTTGTACAAAAAATATGCTGATGAGCTGGTCGGAAAAGGCAAAGCTTATTGGTGTGATTGTTCGCCAGAAAGGCTCAAGAAGCTGCGAGAGGAACAGCAGGAGAAGGGACTTTTGCCCCATTACGATGGTAAATGCCGACGAAACCCACCTCAGACAAAAGAAAATATAGTAGTCCGTTTGAAGGTGCCAAGGGAAGGCGAAACTTCTTTTGAAGATGCAGTTCGGGGCAAAATCACTTTTAAAAACGCTGATATTGACGACCAGGTTTTGCTGAAGTCAGACGGATTTCCTACCTATCATTTGGCCAATGTGGTCGATGACCATCTGATGGAAATAACCAATGTTATACGAGGCGAAGAATGGCTTTCCTCTACAGGGAAGCACGTTTTACTTTACCAGGCTTTTGGCTGGACAATGCCCTCTTTTGCCCATTTGCCACTTTTGCGCAATCCCGATCGGTCAAAATTGTCTAAACGGAAGAATCCAGTCTCGATCCTTTGGTACCGAGATCAGGGTTACCTACCCGAAGCATTACTTAATTTTCTCGCGTTGATGGGCTGGTCAATGCCAGGCGATAAAGAAATTTTTGGACTCGATGAATTTGTTAAAGAATTCGATTTGAAAAGAATTGATCCAGCCGGACCGATCTTCGACACCCAAAAACTTGATTGGCTTAATGGTGAGTACATCCGCGCGTTTGACCAGACAGAATTAATCGAAAGATTAATCAAGGGTGGTTTCACCAAGCGCTCGAAAGAAGAAATCGTTAGAATCCTGCCTTTAGTAAAAGAAAGGATGAAAAAATTAACTGATTTTGGTGAGTTGACAGGTTACTTTTTTGACCAAGAGATTACCTTGGACAATGAAGCATTACTAAAAATTAGTAAACATAACAGAGCAGAAACTGCCGCTGCTTTAGAAGACACCCACCAAGGATTTGAAAAGTTGGGCAGCGAAAATTGGGTAACTGATGATCTAGAAGAAGTTTTGGAAGGAAAGCAAAAAGAACTCTCGTGGAATAAAACTGATTTGTTCCAGACAGTTCGTTTAGCTTGTAGTGGTAGTACTCGGACCCCTCCACTTGGGGAAACATTGGCTGCAATAGGCAAGGATAAAGTGTTGATGAGACTGGCGAAAGCAAGTGAAAAGCTAAAATAGCTAGCTTCGCACCCTTGATTTTGTTACGATTAGCTTAATGCCTGCCAGCGCGCAACTGTCGCAAGAAGAAAAAGAAAAGCAAATCCGCTTCGAGAGACTCTCAGAAGCCTTCACTTACCTGGCTGTTGCTGGTGGTGTAATGCTCAGCTTTCTTCCTTATGAATTTCCTATTGACCGAAGGAATTTTTACATTGCTTCGACCCTGATCAGTATTTTGGCTCTTGTGTGGTTTCGTCTTATTCCGTCTCACTATTCAGGAAAAACAAAGAATTTCCTCTACTCTGTTTTAGCTATTTTCTTTATAACTATGGCGGTACATTTCACTCGCGGCATCTTGAGTGTAACTGTTTTTCTTTATTATCTGGTGGTTCTGGGGGCAGCTGCAAGTATGAGTTTGGCAGAGTTGGCAATTGTTACTACCCTGGCGGCCTTTTTCATCTGTGTGGAATCTGTCCTGGGTTTTCTTGACCCGAGTCTTGGCGTTAAGGGGCTGAGTATGGGAGTCCTAAGAGTTTGGGGTCTTCTCACCACAGTTTTTTTCGGTTGGCTTGTTTTTCATGAGGAAAAGTTGCTTAAACTGCAGAGGGAGGAAACTCATCTGCGCAAAGCCAAGGCTGTCGGTGAAGTAAAAGATGAGTTTGTCTTTATCATTTCAAGTAAATTGCGGGAACCAATTGCTAGTTTGCAGCAATATTTGAAAACAGCGGCAAGTTTTCATGGGAGTGGGAGCAAAGATACGGCAATTTTTCTAGAAAAAACCCAAGAGAATTCCAATCGCTTAGAAACATTGGTTGAGGATTTGTCAGACCTGACGAAAATTGAGAAAGGAAAGTTGAGATTGGATATTCAAAGGGTTGATGCCGGACAGGTGCTTGGAGAGACTTTATCGGATTTTGCTTTGTCAGCCCATGAAAAAGATATTAAGCTTGTTTACGAGCCCCCTAAAGAGAAAATTGTAGTTTCTGCTGACAGCGGTAGGCTTCATGAAATCCTCGCCAATTTAGTTGACAATGCGATCAAATATTCAGACTCAAAAAGGGAAATTAAGGTGAAGGTGGAAACAAAAAATGACAAGGCTCAGATTTTTGTTTCCGACCAAGGTTTCGGAATTCCAACCGAGGCAGCCGAACACCTTTTTGAAAAATTCTATCGTGTGGACAGGCCGA
>Ga0155606_103_pt2 | contig 9326 bp, 12 predicted proteins | sample RifCSPhighO2_12_FD_107263 | JGI IMG/M metagenome (GOLD analysis project Ga0155606, IMG submission 107263) | Candidatus Woykebacteria bacterium RIFCSPHIGHO2_12_FULL_45_10
ACTTTTCCCGCAGTTCTTTCGCTGTCATGTGGGAAGATTATAAGCAAGAGGTTAATACAATTCAACTTAAGTAACTAATGTTGAGAAGGTTAGTACGATTTCTGTGCTGGTTGAACTGCTGGGTGTTGTTGCTGTTGGGTGTTATTGCTGCTGGGTTTTTTACCAATTTTATGAACTGTACCAAATGCTGAAACAAAAAAATCATCAACTCCACCACGGTCAAAGCCATTGGGGCAAGAAGTTGGGATTGCAATCAACTCTCGGCCAAAAGGTTTCTTGGCAGTAAGACTGCCCACATCAACAACTCCTTCAGAACGTCCTCCTATTTCGCATGGCTTAATAGCCGAGTTAATCCTGCTAACTGCAAACTCATCTGTAACCCACGGAGACCAGGCCAAGGCTATTAAGATTATCAGTACCAGTAAACCTAAGATATAAAACCTTTTCATCCGATAAATAAATCATAGCAATGCTGGATCTCTAATAAAAGTCCGGAAAAATCCTACACCAAGGTATTTCGAAAGGAATCCTGTACAACCGATTGCTTGCAAATTTCTTCTTAAACCGGCAAAATTGACAAGATTTTATGATTGAGGTTGAACAAGTAACCAAGACATATAAGCTAGGTGACCATTCTTTCGACGCTTTAAAGAGCGTTTCCTTGAAAATAGAAAAAGGCGAATTCGTCGCAATTCTCGGTTCTTCTGGAAGCGGTAAATCGACCTTGATGCACTTGATCGGCGGGCTTGATAGGCCAACGAGCGGAAAAATCGTCGTGGACGGAGAAGATCTTTCGACACTTAACGACGGCAAGCTCGCCCGTTTTCGCAATGAAAAAATCGGCTTTGTTTTTCAATTTTTCAACCTTCTACCAACCGCTTCCACCCTGAACAATGTCATCATGCCCCTGATCTACACCAAGAAAAAGGGTGTCCAACGAGTGCCAAAGGCAACCGAAGTTCTCACTAGTGTCGGTCTCGGAGAAAAGTTGCGCAACCGCCCCAACCAACTTTCCGGTGGGGAACAACAGCGGGTGTCTTTAGCAAGAGCTCTGGTCAACGACCCTGAGATCATCCTCGCTGACGAACCAACCGGCAACCTTGATAGCAAAACCGGTGAGCAAATCTTTGAATTATTAACCACTCTGAACAAGCAAGGTAAAACGGTGATTGTGGTTACCCATGATCAAGACCTAGCAACCGCGGCCGGCCGAATCATTCGTCTCAAGGATGGTGAGGTTGTAACATGAGGATATTGGTTGACAGTTTCAAAATGGCTCTTTCATCACTTCTTGCCAAAAAGGCTAGAAGCAGTTTATCAATCCTTGGGATTGTCATTGGCATCTTAACTGTCGCGAGTCTTCTCTCTATAGCTCTGGGGGTGAGAGCTGAAATTACCAAATCAATCACTGATTTGGGCAGCAATCTTGTCTTTGTCACCCCTGGGAAAGTGGCTGGCCAAGGTGGGAGTTTCTCATCGCAACTTGGAGCAAGTACCCTCACTGAGAAGGATTTTGAATCAATACGCTCTCTTCCAGAACAAAAACTTACTACAATTGCTATGTTGGTCAGTGGGACTGTCAAGAGTGACTTCAGCAGTGCCAGCGATCTTTTGATCTATGGCAGCTCCCCAGGTTTGGACGAAATCACCAATCTGAAACTCTCTGAAGGACGTTTCAATGATGCTGACGATGACAATCAAAAGGCTAGGATTGCAATACTCGGAGCAGAAGCAGCTAAGAAACTCTTTTCAGAGAGAGCGCCAATTGACCAACAAGTAGAAATCAGAGGTGAAAAATTCACTGTTGTTGGTGTCTTACAGGAAAAAGGCACCGCTACAACCTTCGGTGGTCCAGATCTCAACGCTTTGGTGGTAATCCCAATCCAAACTGCCTGGGAAATCACTGGTACCAAACAGATTTTCCGGATCAACATGCAGGCTGCTGATGCGAGCTCCGTCAAGACCTTGAAGGACAAGGTAAAAAAGATTGTTTTGGAAAACCACAATGGTGAGGAAGATTTCAGCGTCCTGACTCAAGAAGATTTAGTCAGCCTCATAGGTACGATATTAAATATCCTCACCGCCATGATTGGTTCAATTGCAGCTATCTCTCTCTTAGTTGGTGGTATCGGCATCATGAATATCATGCTTGTTTCCGTGAGCGAAAGGACACGTGAGATCGGCATTCGCAAGGCAATAGGTGCTACCAGAAGCGCAATTCTACTTCAATTTCTGATCGAAAGTGTTATTTTAACTCTGGTTGGCGGAGGCATCTCAATGAGTATTTTTTCCATCCTTGTTGTCCTGGCCAATAAATTCTCCCCAATACCGATCGATTTTAACCCGTTAGTCGTTCTCCTCTCACTAGCTTTTTCAGCTGTTGTCGGAATTGTCTTTGGTATTGTCCCAGCTATTGGTGCTAGTCGCAAAGATCCAATCGAAGCCCTGCGTTATGAGTAATTACCAAGCTTTGAAGATTTGTAAATTTCTGGCCGCAGAGCCCTGAGTCGTATTACTTTGACTTTCCCCAGCCGGTGGAGCCGAAGGTGTTTTTTTAATTCTCTCACTGTCGGTTTTTGATCGTAGCCAAGAGCAAGTATGTCAATCTCATTCGTCCTCAGTGTCCGAAACCAGTTGTGGGTTCTCGACCCAAGAATTACTTTGTCAGCAATCCCCAATCTCCTCAACTGCCTGACTCTCAACCGTTCGTTATTAAACGGAAGTCTACCCTTGGCTTTTTGGACAAAATTATCTCGTGCCACTACTGCAATTAAGTGGTCACCCAACCGCCTTGCCCCACGCAAAAAACTTTCGTGGCCGGGGTGCAAAATATCGAAAGTACCAAAAGACATTACTCTCATTGCAACTCATTATACTTCTTTGGTAAGATTTCTTAACGATGCCGAAAATTAAAATTAAGAGCCAACAAAATAATCTGGGTTGGCATTTTAAAGTTGTCTTGGAGTCAGAGGGTTACTTCGAATTTAATGTTACTATGGACAAAGATTTCTATTCCCGTCTTTCGACGAGGGTCGAACCAGATATTGTCATCGAGAAGTGCTTCGAGGCTTTACTTTCCAGAGAACCTCTTCAAAAAATCTTGCCAGAATTTGATATTGCTACGGTTGAAAGATATTTTCCAAATATTATGGGGGAGATACAACAAAAACTTGCTCTTACCGCTGAAGAAGCTTAGAGGCTCTCACCTTCAACGGCATCTTCCGCTAAAGATTGGTCGAGCGCTTCACGAGCACGGTCCAAGATCTCACCGCCTTCCTTACGCAACTTTTTCTTGATCTCTTCACCTTCTTCAGTAGCTAGAAACCAAGCCAAACCAAGCCCAAGCAGAAGTCCGAAAAACAGCCCTTTAAATATTTCCCCGCTTGGTTCTTCGTTTCTCATTCAGTCTCCCTTTTTTACTTTGGGTGTTTCCTTTTTTAAAGATGTGCGTAAATTGCTGGCGAAGTTCAGAAACTCTTTGATCAACCCAAGATAAAGAGCAGCACTTGAGCCGGTTTTGATGATCTTGTTTTCAAGGAAATCTGCGATCGCCTCAATTTTCGCGAGCAAATGATCGGTTCGGCGCAAGCTTTGGCGCACTTCTACCATCAATACAAAGGCGTAAATCGCCAAGGCGATCAAGACTACTACTAAGAAATTTAATAGAATAATAAGCAGCTGAGCAGCGTCCATAAACAATTGTTAATTGAGCTTATCACAAAGGAAAACTTTTTTCAGCAGTTTCGCCTTCTTTACCGAGAACAAACTCACTGCCCTGGAAAATTACTTTGGTCGAGCCGGCATTCTTAGAAAGTATTCTAATTCTGCTTTTAGCCTGGATTTTTTTGCCTGATCCAGCAACCAAAACTCCTTCAAAGGAGGTTTTTCCATCAATCTCAATTGATACAAATGCCGCTGAGGGGCCAACTTTTACTTCCGCCTCAAGTTTTGAATTTAATTCTTTACCAGGCAAACTTGATGCCAAAGCGGCTATTATCGTTCTTTTCTCGGTAGCCATGTTACCAAAGCGATTTGCACTGGTAATGGTGATTGTGTTGATACCCTCAGCTAAACTCACCGCTTCAGAAAAGGTCCCTCCAGGAGAAAGCTGAACAGCCTGACCGTTGATTTTTAAAGTAGCATCCGGCCAGGTCTTGCCGACAACATTAACCTGGCCATTTTCAACTTTAGTGTTGTCCTTTGGTTCGCTAACCTCTAAAAGGGGGACACCAGTGAAACTCTGGTACTGGATGAACAAATAGGTCAGGATGCTAACCACCGCCAGGCTAATGATAAAACCTCCAACCAACTTTGGGGTGAGACGAAAGAGGGGTGGTTTGGTCAGGCTTTGTGTCGGCACTTTAACCTTCTTCTCATCAAACTCCCGACGGTAAAAAGCCAAGAGCTCTTCACTAACAAGCCCAAGGAAACGACCGTAATTTTTTAGCAAGCCTTTGGTAAAAGTCGGCGAGGGAAGAGCCTCCCAATCGCTATCCTCAAGGTAAACTAGGATTTGCTTACGGATTTTGGTAGCAGAAGCGACCTCGTTAAGGCTTAGGCCTCTGGATTTTCTTTTTTCCTGCAAGATTTGTCCGACTTTTTTCACTCTTGAGAATCCCCACCGCCAAGAACACGGGCAGGGTCTTTGACGAGAACATCACGCGCTTTGGAACCGTCCGCAACACCAACCACACCGGCAGCCTCCAGCTCGTCCAGCAAACGAGCGGCGCGGGCATAGCCAACCCGTAAACGCCGTTGCAAGAGCGAGGCGCTGGCACGATCATATTGGCAAACCGCATTAACCGCTTCTGCAAACAACTCATCCCGCGCGCCATCATTGCTGACTCGTCCGCTCATTCGACTAACCGGCATAGTCGTCACTTCCTCAGTATATTGAGGCTCGATTCCGCTTTTCTTCAAAAACTCAATTAATTTTTGGGTTTCCGGCTCTGAGACGAAAACTCCTTGAATACGGGCGGGTTTCGAAGCATCCGGAGGAACGTAAAGCATGTCACCTCTACCAAGCAACTTCTCAGCTCCAACTTGGTCAATAATAACGCGGCTATCAACCTGAGAGGTAACGTTAAAAGCAATTCTTGCAGGAATGTTCGCTTTAATCAGACCAGTAATCACATCAACACTGGGCCTTTGGGTAGCCAAAATCATGTGAATCCCTACAGCACGACTCATTTGGGCTAAGCGAGTAATCGCGTCCTCAACTTCGACTGGAGCGAAAAGCATCAGGTCAGCCAGTTCATCAATAATAATGACTATGTAAGGCAAGGCTTGGAAACCGCTCATTTCATTGTAACTATCAATATTGCGGGCTCCAATTTCGGCAAACTTTTTATAACGATCTTCCATTTGGACGACTGCCCATTTTAGAGCTGAAATGACCTTTTCGGCCTCAGTGATAACTGGCGTGAGTAGATGAGGAATACCGTTCCAGCCGGAAAGTTCAACGATCTTCGGATCCACCAAAATCATTTTTACCTCGCTGGGGGTAGCCCGAAAAAGCAAAGTCGCAATGAAGGCGTTGATAGCCACGCTCTTTCCACTACCAGTCGAGCCGGCAATGAGAACATGGGGCATTCTTGCTAAATCAGTAATCACTGGAGTACCAGAAACATCGAGCCCCAAGGTAAGAGCGATTTTCGACTTCGCTTTCTGCATTGCTTCCGAAACCAAAACTGATTTGAGTGGTACAACTTCCGGAGTAATGTTGGGCACTTCAATACCAACTAGTGATTTTCCCGGGATTGGAGCTTCAATACGAACAGTTCCGGTTGTCGCTGCCAACCCCAAAGCAATATCGTTGGCCAAAGCGGTGATCTTGGTCAGCTTGGTACCAAGAGCAATCTCAAGGGCGTACTGAGTCACTGCTGGGCCCATGTTGACCTCGACAACGCGGGCCTGTATTCCAAAACTTTCCAGAGTTTTCTCAATCACGGAGGCGTTGTGTTTGATATCACCACGAGCCGCTTTCGAACCAATGGTATCACTCAAAATTTCCAAAGGGGGGTAGTCCCAGATCTGGTTGTCACCCGGTAAGTTGCTCACTACCGCTGTGGCTAAAGTGGTTGCAATCCCCGGGGAAACCTTGTCTTTATCCTGCATCCCTTTGGTAGCAAAGGGAAGTTTTTCCCCTTCCTCTTTTTTGCTTCGAGCTTTCTGAACCAAGTCGGCGGCTGCTTTCGTGCCGGAAACACCACCAGAAAAAATCTTACCGACAACTGCCAGTACTCTCTCAAGAGAGGTGTTAAAGGCGATTACAAAAGAGACCAAAGTCAGTGTCAAAAAAGTGAAACCAGCTCCTACTGATGAAAGAAAGGTTGCCGCCAAGCTGAAAAGAAAATTTCCCACGACTCCAGAAGAGCTCGGAGAAAACCAGCTAGTAAAAGCCAGCAGTGAGACAGTAAAACCAGCAACTCCAGCGGCAGTGTTGCCGCTGACGAAAGGCCACGGTGCTCGTAAAGCCAGTAAAGCCGCCTCTGCGGTAGCGATTGGCACCAAAAAAGTCAGCCAGCCGAAATACTCAGTCAGTTTGTCCCGGAGCAGGGTTGCTGCTCCCGGGCCTCCAAAAAAAGAAAGCAGGGCAAGAACACTAAAAAGTAGCAGTAGCAGGCCGGCAACAGTTTGGCTGGTTTTCTTTTTGATCCGAAGTTTTAGAGGGGAGCGTGCCCCGTAGCGACGCGAACGGTAAGCCATTTTGGTTTATTCTCGCATAGAACCTGCTCGAATTCAACCGAATGGAGCAGGGCATTAAAAATAGCAGATATTGTCGAGAATGTCAACTACTATAGGTTTCACTTCGTTAGAAACCTGCGCTATACCAAGCAAAGCTAAAGCCGTTACATGGTTTGTATCGCTGGGGCGACTAAGAACTTTTAGTCTGGAACACTTCCTTTGCCTCTTGTCGCAAAATTCCTTTGCGGACTACGAAACCCTTTGGAATCAATTCATCAATACCCATATGCCAATGGGACGAGTCCGTGAAAGCTTCGAAAGAATCCTCACGGCTCATTGCGTATACTAATTCGTTAATCCTCGCCCAAAGTATTGCCCCCACGCACATCATGCACGGTTCGCAACTTGCGTAAACAACACAACCGGTTAACCGACGGCTTTTTAAACGCCGCGTGGCTTCACTTATCGCCAAAATCTCAGCGTGTTGGGTTGGATCTTCTTTTTCGTGAGTAGTGGTATGAGCTTTGGAAACAACCTCGCCATCTTTGACAACGACTGCACCAAACCTTTTCGGTCCGCGAGTTAACTTAGCTTCCTCAACAGCTATTCGCATGAACTTTTCGTCTTGGTTCATAGATGGGGTGGTTAGACGTCGACTATCACTGGTAGAACCATCGGTCGGCGCTTGGTTTTTTGGTAGAGGAATCTTTCGAGATCATTAGTAACTTTTTCACGAACCGCCATCCAGTTCTTGAGCCTTTTACCATCTGATTTGCCGTTCAAAGATTTCTTAACCACTTCGGTAGCTTCTTTGATGAGACTTTCTGATTCTTTCATGTAAACAAAACCACGGCTGACCAGGTCCGGCTCTCCGATCAATTCATTACGGGACTTTTTCATAGTGATGATGACAACCACAATTCCTTCTTCAGCTAGAACTTTGCGGTCCCGCAAGACGATCTCGCCAACATCTCCAACCCCAATACCGTCAACGAAGATTGACTCCGTGTTGACGTTGCCCACCATCCGAGCACCATCACGATCAAATTCAAGTATTTCTCCTTCCTCAAGAGTGAAGATATTACGGTGAGGAACACCAGTACCTTCGGCTAGAATTGCATACTGCTTCATGTGGCGGTGCATCGCAGAAATCGGCACCACATACTTTGGTTTGGTAAGCGAAAGCATCAAGAGAAGTTCTGCTTGAGCACCGTGTCCGGAAACATGGAAATCGCTGGTAATGTCTGAGTATTTAACGTCAGCCCCAAGGCGCGAGAGATTATCGATCATATCGTAAACCGCGTCTTGATTCCCCGGAATTGGGTCAGCTGAGAAAATCACTTCGTCACCCTCTTTAATCGAAATGTAAGCATGATCGGCATTAGCGATACGGTTGAGAGCGCTTCCAGGTTGTCCTTGGGAACCAGCAACGATAATTGTTAACTGTTTATCTGGATAGTGGTCAATATCCTCCTGTTTAACAAGGATGTCTTTCGGGAGTGTTAAGTAACCTAGTTCGAGGGCGGTCTGAACGTTCTGATCCATGGATCGGCCCACGATCACCACCCGGCGATTGAATTTCACTGAGGCATTCACTGCTTGTTGAATCCGCGAAATATTGGATGCAAAAGTCGTGATCAGCACTCTCCCTGGAGCCTTGGTCATTGCTTCTTCAAACCGATCGCCAATCGCGGCCTCAGAAAGGGTATTACCTGGCTTTTCGCTGCGCAGGCAATCACTCATCAGCGCCAAAACTCCTTTTGCACCCGCTTCGCTCAGAAAATCAGCATCGGTAGTCCGACCGTCAACTGGAGTCCAATCGAATTTATAATCACCGGTATGGATCGTTGTTCCCAAACCGGTAGTCAAAGCGTAACCAACTGAATCTGGTATCGAGTGGCTGACCTGAAAAGCCTCAATTCCAAAGCTCCCAAGACGGAACGGTTGTCTTGGTTCTATCCTGTTTAATTTAGTGAAACCTAGTTTATTTTGCTCTTTGAGCTTACTTTCGATCATTCCGATCGTTAGCTTAGTACCAAAAATTGGAACGGAAAGTTGATCAATAAGATAAGGTAGGGCACCGATATGATCTTCATGTCCGTGGGTAATCAGAATCCCCCGAATCTTGGCTCGTTTATCTTTCAGGTAGGAAATGTCGGGAATGACCATATCGACCCCATACATTAGTTCTGATGGAAAGCCCATACCACAATCAACAATGACAATATCACCCTCATGTTCGTAAACAAACATATTTTTGGTGACCTGACCGTTACCTCCGAGCGGAATGAAACGGAGTTTGTTTCCTGAAAATGAAGGGGCTTTAGTTTGCAGAGTGAAGTTCTCCTTATTTCTTTTTTTACTCATTTTGTTTGCCTAAAAGAGATCAAGCTGTGAGTCATCCTCTTCCTCACTATTTGCGTCTTTTAATAGTACCTCAGCACTGTCGGGGTTCGTCAACAAGTCTTTGTTGTCCTGAAAATCCTTCTTAAAGGCTTCTAGCACCGAACCAGCCCGTAGAGCCGCTGCCGGGTGAAACATAGGTAAGACCCACCTCTTGGCCACCTTTTGTGGTTGGCCGTGCACCGCCGAGATCTTTGCCTTTGAGTAACGCGCCAAAGAGTACCGCCCCAAGGTCA
>Ga0155606_105_pt1 | contig 8936 bp, 6 predicted proteins | sample RifCSPhighO2_12_FD_107263 | JGI IMG/M metagenome (GOLD analysis project Ga0155606, IMG submission 107263) | Candidatus Woykebacteria bacterium RIFCSPHIGHO2_12_FULL_45_10
TCCAGTGGTCAAATTCCAGTTGTGGGCATCCAGTGGTCAAATTCCAGTTGTGGGCAACGCTTCCGCTGGCGTACTGATGCCCAAGTAACTCTAAGATCCAACCTTCCACGAAATCCTTGTCAAAAGGACCTACCCCAAAAAGATGCTGGCACTCATCCCGAAAACCGAAATCGCCTCCACCATGGTAATAGGAAACCATTTCCCCGAGATTAGCGGTAACCCAGCTTTGGTATTTGTTCCAAATGTTGATTGATAAGTTGAAATCAGCATCAGGAGTCTCAACCCAAAGTTTGGACAGATAAACGCTCCAGCGGTCCTGGAGCTCGTTGAATTCCCCAAGAACTGCGTCTTTCACAGAAAGGTGCTTGATCTGCTTCTTCACTTCTTCTTTCGTCTTCTCAACACCAACGAAAATATTGAAGCTGAATTCCTCTCCAGGATTGAGCTGCAGGCTTTTGGTCAAGGAACCAATGGCATCTTCACTCTCTCCATAAGCATTCTGGCACTCACCGCGCTCGACTGATATCGGGTTGGAAAGATAGCGGTATTGGCCAATGAAGTTTTCTTTGACACAGTCGTAACAGTCAAATTCAATATCCCCTCCCATATAAGCCCATTGGTCCCAAGGCTCTCCTGGTTTGTCCGGCCTCTCCCAGCGTCTTTTGGTGGCAAAAATAGTATTGTCTTCGTAGTAAGCATCATTGAAAAGGCTATCGAAGACCCTGTCGTAGAGATCCTTCATGTAGTTGCCGAGGACCCACTCAACGTAAGAGGTAATGGTAATGTTGCGAACCTTACCAGTTGTGTTTTTGATGCTTACCATCCAGACTTCGGCATTGATGCCTTCCGGGACAAAGAAGATGATCTCCCCCAGTATGCCTTTGTTAATTGAGGTAATTTTGTTGTAACCCAAACCAATCCTGGCTTCCCAAAACTCAGGTTTGCTCATGACGGGCTGCCAGTTGAGCGACCAATATTCGCCGGTATCGTCATCACGCATGTACAAGTAACGTCCTGGTCGGTCTTGAAGAATCTGATCGCCGGGAACCCCGCGGGTGATGCGGTTGTAAACCGGCTCTTTGAGGAAGGAGTAACCGCCACCAGTGTGGGAAACCAAGGCAGTGTAGGAACCATTGGTTAAAATGTTAATCCAGGGGCGTGGTGTATCAGGACGGGTAATGATGTATTCACGGCCGTCTGAGCTAAAGTGGCCGTATTTGGTGGAAGATTTTGGCAGCATTAATCTTTATTATCCGCTAAAGCAATTTCTCTAGCAAGAGTTCAGAAGACATCACGATCTGAAACGGCTAACTGGGTCATCAAAAACGCAATGATTGACTCTGCTCCTTCGTTTTTGTTAACTCCATGACTCATGAGGGCATCGTAACAACCTCCGGTCTCGGTGTCGATTAGACTCACCTTTTGGATGTTGTTGCCCATGTACCAGTCTGCCCAATCCTGGGCTTTTTGTTTGTAAGAAGGGTTGTTGGTGATTTCAAAGGCGGCCAAATGGGCCAAAACAGCTTCCGATGCCTCGATCGGCTGTTGGTCATAAGTCGCTCTTTCCCCATCTTTTACGAACCAGCCGTTGCTGCCGACCGGCGCTGGAACAGCGTTTAACCGAGACTCTCCTTCAACAAAATCCAGGGTTTTCAACCCAACAGCTTTGTAGTCTGCTTTGTTCACAATTGAATAGGCTTTTAGTAATCCTAGTGGCAAAAGATGGTTGGAGTAAGCGATAATGTGCTCGAACCAGATCCAGTCTTCGGTTGAATATTTCTTGAAAAGATCAACCAATTTGTCAGCCAAAATTTCCATTTTCTCTTTCCATTCAGCTTTGTCCGGATCCGCCAAGTGGAGGTAAGAAAGGCCAAGTAAGCAATAAGCTAGCGCCCTCGGTGATTGAATGCTAACCAAATTGTGTGCCACTTCATCAACTATTGTCTTGGCTGGCGAGGTGAGGTCGTTGCGGACCTTGGCCCAGTAGGCGTAACTAAGCGCCCAAAACGCTCGACCAAAACCATCTTCACTTAATTCTTTTTTTAAAACATTGTCGAAACTGGAAAAATTGGCGAAATAGCCGCTGTCCGTTTTGGCGTGAATTAGCCAAGCCAAATATATTCTGGCCAACTCCAGCCCCTTCTTGTTCTTAAACAATTTGTACCAGGCAATGGCAACGATCAGAGCGCGGGCATTATCATCCAGACTGTAACCTTGTTTGCGGTCCGGTAAACCATATTTGGTGTGCTGCATAATACCGTTTTGATTGGTGAGCTTGGCGAAGAAATTAAATGATTTTTTGAGATCTGGTTTGGTGAACACGGTGGTGTATTAAACAGTCACTACTTTCTTTTCGGGAAGACTCGCAGTTTCCTTCAAGACCAGCTTAAACAGATCCAAATATTGCAACGCGACTGCGGGCCAAATCATTGTTCTCCCAAACTGGTAGGCTTTGGTTTCGATTGAAGCGCGCAACTTGTCATTTTGGTGAATTTTAATCAGTGCCTTGGCAATGGCAGTCGAATCCCGGAAAGGTACCAGCACCCCCCGATCACCGTTGAGGACTTCAAAAGCGTAAATATAGGGAGTTGAAACGCAGGCTTTTCCAGCCCCAACTGCATAAGAAAGCGCGCCACTGGCAGCCTGTTGTGGATTTAAGTAAGGAGTCACGTAAACGTCCGTGGCCCGCAAGTAAGTAACCAGTTCGTCCAGATCAACGTAGCGGTTGATGAAGCTTATATAGTCTTTAGCTGATAATTTTTTCACTAGAGCCTGCAAACTTTCACGGTATTTCTCGCCCTCATACTTTTTCACTGTCGGATGAGTTTCCCCAATGATGAGTGCCCTGATAGAAGGGATTTCTTTCTTAACCGCCGCTACTGCCTCAATCAAATACTCAAAGCCTTTGTTACGAGCAAGAAGATTGTTGACGCTGATCAAAAATTTTCCGCTGTAACCAATCTCTTTTTTGAATTCCTCGGTCGGACCGTAGGCAATGTCCGGAACACCATGAGGAATGATGGCGATCTTCTCTTCCGCAACACCGTATATATCCACCAAACGATCGACCATTGATTCGATCATGACCACCACTGCATCGGACAGGGCACAAACCTGGGTGAGGATTTCTTTTTGGCCACTCGTGGGATTGTCCAGAATCGTGTGTAGTGTGGTCACGATCGGCTTTTTCACCAGTTTCATTAAATCAAGTACCGCCGCCCCATCCTTACCACCAAAAATTCCGTACTCATGTTCAAGGCAGAGAATCTCGGCTGAAGAACGGTTGATGTACTCGGCAGCAGCACGGTAGTCGGCTGGAGTATTTTGGTTAATTCTGAACTTCACTTCCCAAGGATAGTCGTAGCCATCGTCATTCACGGCCATGATTTCGGCCAGATGGTAGGGGTTGAGGACATTGATCGCGTTGGTGAGATCTTTAGTGTAAGTGGCAATACCGCATTTGCGGGGTATATAGGTGGAGAGATAAATTGCCCGCGGTCGCCTCTCGGCTTTTTCAATTTTCTGAGTGAGCTTGGCTTTCATAGAGTAATCTCTAACTGGTTATTATACTGCCAAGCAGCCTGGAGGTCAATTGTGCTAGGTTTCTTGACAGATCAGAATTTTTGTGAAATACTTTGATTGAGATCGTCTATAGACTGATACCCTTTCTGGGTGCGACCTAGAATCAGTCTGATCTCAAAAATCAAAAACTGCTCCTGCTGACCTCTTCGCTCGCAGCAGTAAGACCTCTTCTGCCCAACCTGTGTTACCAGGTACTGGAGGTTTTTAGGCTTTGTACCTTAACAACCTGTCCTGTTATTTTCCAAAGTTTGAAAACCTCGCAATGTGCCGAGTCTAGTCAAATCATCAGAGAGAAAAGTTAGTTAACGTAAAGAAAATCCTGCCTTGAGGCGAGATCAGGTAGGTCTCAGCGCCCGTTCTCCCGCTATAATCGGGAGAAGGAAAGGACACTATGTCCTAAGTTAGTACAGCCCCTGTCGGGGCCAAAGAAAAAGAATACCCCGACAGGGGCTTTTCCATGCCCAATTTGGAACAATTTAAGATTGTAAGGAGGTTATTTCCAACAAAAATCCACGATCGTAGATTTTGTACTACCTAACGTTATAGGTTTATTTAGTAATTAACTGGGAAAGAATTTTTCTTTGAAAACTCGAAGGGCGAACTGCGGCAATGAGAGTTGCCGCTTCCAGCGAGTTGGCTCGTTACCCAGGCGGAACAGCCATTCTAAGCCGAGAGTTCTTAACCAACTCGGTGCTCTTGGTTTTTCGCCGGCAATGAAATCAAGGGTCCCTCCGACTCCAATTGCGATTTTAACTTTCAACTTAGCCAAATTTTCGGCGATCCATTGCTCCTGTTTGGGTGGCCCAAAGGCGACAGCTAACACATCAATTTCTTGTTCATTCAATCTTTTCATGATTTTTTCGTGATTTTCTCTTATCAGATCCGGAGAATAAGTGCCAGCTATATTGAGCCCAGGAAAATCTTTTTGCAGCACTTCAGAGGCCTTTTGGGAAACGTTATCGGCTGCACCGAGTAAAAAGAGGTTAAAACCGTGTTCGGCGCACAAAGCTGCCAATCCAGAGGTAAAATCAACCCCAGTTAATCTCTCTTTGATACTCTCGCCTAGTATTTTTCCTGCTAGGACCACGCCGATTCCGTCCGGCAAGGAAAGGAAAGCTTGGTTAAGAACCTTTTTGTAACTGGGATCGGCCTGGGCCAACATGATGATCTCCGGGTTCGGAGTCACAATGTAACCCTTCTTGCCGCTTGCTAACCTATCTTTCACTTGCGCCAAAGCTTCGCTCTTATCAATATCGTCGATTTTGACACCTAGTATTTCCCGCTTCATTTCTTGCCTACTTTCGCAAGGACCGCCAAGGTTTCTTTGGCAGAGCGCTCCCAAGTAAAATCTTTGACCCGTCTGTAACCAGCGGCAGTTAACCTTTCCCTAAGAGTTGGATCAGTAGCGACATCTTTAAGTGCTTTTTCGATGGCTTTGGTATCATCAGGATCTACTAAAACAGCTGCCTCTCCTGCTACTTCCGGCAGTGACGACACGCTAGAAGTAATCACCGGGCAACCGCAAGCCATAGCTTCCAAAACCGGCAAGCCAAAACCTTCATATAAAGACGGGAAAACAAAAGCGGTTGAGCCAGAATACAGTTTAACAATGTCCTCGTTGGGCACAAAACCCAAAAACTTTACTTTATTTTCAACTCCAAACCTCTCCGGTGCTTCGTAAATTTCCTTGTACAACCAACCTGGTTGACCAGCAATTGCTAAATCAAGATTGAGACGGCTACGAGCAAAAGCCTCGATTAACCTGGTCAAATTTTTGCGGGGTTGGATAGTGCCGACAAACAAGAAGTATTTACTAGCTAAGCCATATTTCTTGCGACAAAGTTCGATTTCGGCTTCAGAGGCTCTCTTGAAAAAACTCTGGTCAACCCCCTCATGAACTACAGTAATCCGGCTTGCTGGAACTTTGAACCGTCTAGTTAGATCCTTTTTAGTCGCACCAGAAACAGCGATTAAGTGGCTCGCGTAATTGGCTACAAAGGCCGTCGACCAATTCAGATAGTAGCGCGAGGGAAATTCGTGGTACTCTTTAAGAAACTGCGCCCCAAGATCGTGAACAGTCACCACTGTTTTTAAGGCCGGCCTGCGCAACACCGGTAGGGTGTGCGCTGGCACGAAAAGCAAATCAACCGGATTGATCGCTAGTTCCGCAGCCAGTCGAAGCTGGGTCCAAAACCGTTTTGAAGCAATGACTTTGCTGGCAAAATTACCGCCCGGAAGCTCAAAAAACTTCGGGGGCTGGTTGAAATAAAGTTGGTAATAATTCTTCCGATCAATCGCCGCGAGTGCCCTGATCAGGTTCAGTGTATAGTTTTCAGTTCCGCTTTTTTCATCCCGAGCAATTCGAGAAGCATCAATACCAATACGCATGCTTTAATTTCAAATTATAAATTTCAAATTTTCCTCACCGTCTGATTATAAAGCGTTTAAGTCGCTCTAGCGACGCAAGCACAGCAATCATCTATCTTTTTATAATGCTGCGCTTATACAAATCGATGTTCTCCAGAGCAATACCCGTGCCGTTAACTACGCAAAGCAAGGGTTCGTCGGCAATGTGGCACGGCACCCCAAGGACATCAGTAAAAAGCTTGTCAAGATTGCGCAGCAGGGAGGTCCCCCCGCTCATGACAATCCCCTTTTCAATAATATCAGCCGCCAGCTCCGGCGGGGTTTGCTCAAGAACGGTCTTGACTGCCTCCAAGATTTGATTAACTGGTCCTCTTATTGCTTCGGTCACTTCGTTGCTGGAAAGCTCAATTGTGCGTGGCAGGCCGGTAATGCTGTCCCGGCCACGTACTTCCATCGTTGCCTCCTGAGACAGGGGCGAAGCGCTACCAATGTTAAGTTTAATCTCTTCCGCAGTCCGCTCACCAATAATTAAATTGTACTTACGCCGAACGTATTGGGAAATCGCTTCATCGATGCGGTTGCCGGCAACACGGGCGGAATTGTGGACCACCACCCCACCCAAAGAGATAACTGCCACTTCAGTTGACCCCCCACCAATATCAACAATCATATTTCCACTGGGCAGGGAGATGGGAATTTTGGCTCCAATCGCCGCCGCCAAGGGCTCATCAATCAAATAGGCAGTCTTAGCCCCAGCCGAAAGGCTGGCATCTAGCACTGCTCTTCTCTCAACTGAGGTCACCCCAGATGGAACACAGATCATTACTTCTGGCTTAAAAATGCGCGAGTGGCCGACCACCTTGTCGATGAAATAGCGCAGCATCGCTTCGGTCACCAGGTAATCAGCGATCACCCCATCCCGCATGGGACGGCTGGCAGTAATCCCTTCCGGAGTCCGCCCAAGCATTTCCCGAGCCTCGTTGCCAACAGCCAAGACTTCCCCTTCATCAGCACCGACTGCTACGACGGTTGGCTCGTTCAAAACTACACCCGCCCCTTCCAAAAAAACCAGGCAGTTGGCAGTTCCAAGATCAATTGCAATTCGTTTTGAAAACATATTTTCCCTTTTTGGCGAAACCATCTTAACGTGTTTAGCTGCGGTTGCCAAGAGGGTTCACTAGATCTTAATTGACCTAACGGCATCACAAATCGACCTGACTGCCGCCAGGCAAGCCCAATTGGAGTAAGGAACAGTTTGTGCTAAAATTCAAGCTATTAATGGACAGAAGAATTTTCGGCTTTCTCGGCCTGCTCGCAGTTGCGTTCTTGGTAACGACGGCAATCTTTTTTTATGCCAAAGGTTATCGGTTCAACTTCAAGCAAAAAACTATTGATGGTACCGGCATCATTCAGATTGGCTCCACTCCAAAAGGAGCTGCTGTCTATATCAACGATGAAGCTTCTCCCCGGGATGCTACCGACGTTAGCTTAACCAATCTGAAGCCTGGTAAATATCAAATAAAACTGACCAAGAACGGCTTTATTGATTGGAAAAAGGCAGTTGAAGTGCGCGCTGGTTTAGTGACCCAAATTGAAGCTTTGCTTTTTCCCTCCGCACCAAACTTAAAAGCAATCACTTTCACTGGGATAATGAACCCCAAGCTTTCACCCGACAACCAAAAGCTGGTCTTTGCTGTTGATGAACCAGACAAAAAAGGCCTTTGGGTGTTGGATCTATCTGACCGACCTATTTTCTTTTCAAAAGAGCCGAAGCAGATTGCCAAGGATACTGTTAACCTATCTTTCTCGGAAAGCACTTTCGAGTGGACCCCGGACAGCAAAGGCGTTTTGGTAACTGTCAAAATTGGAGCTGGCAAGCAAAACTACCAACTTAATGCTGATCAGCTCAATGAAAACTTCACTGATATAACTGAGAGTTTAACCTCTCTCAAAACTCAATGGTCCAAGGACGCTGAAATAAAGGCCAAGGACCGTCTTAATGCTTTTGGTGATGAATTTAAGAAACTAACCGAAGGCTCGAAGCAACTTCTCTACTCTCCCAACGAAGAACGGGTTTTAATAGTTAAGGACGCCGAAGCAATCGTTTATGACCTTAAACCTTATCTCTCTTTTGACAAAAAGCCAGCCCAGTTTACTCTCCCAAAGGCTGACAGCTACATCTGGTATCCAGAATTCACACAATCCGGCCACGATAGTCGCCACCTCATTTTGATACGAAAAGACTCGATCAGTATTATCGAGTCTGATGGAAAAAACGAAATGACAATCTACACTGGCAACTTTGATCCCGGCTCTGTCTTTGCTTGGCCCAATGGTAGCCAACTATTGATCATGACCAGCCTGAATTCTTCGACCAACAAAGAGGCTAATATTTATAGTCTTGAATTGCGCTAAGAGCTTATTTAACGCTCTTGTCCGGCTTGGCGGTGATGATTAACCTTCTGAGACTTGATCCTGGTGGGTCGCAGGTTTGGAGAGTCAGTAAAGGTTCTTTTGATGGATCAGTGAGATACTTAACGTCGTTAGCCTCAACTACCTTTTTTTCGCTAACCAGCCAGTCAAAGCGCTTTTGTTTGTAAAAAACAATAACTCGGTCCCCGACTTCCAGCTTGCGCAGCAGGTAAAAAACAGCGTTCCACCTTCTGGCCTCAATTGGGTTAATCGAGGAGTGGGCGAAAAGGAAAACGTTGTTGTTCCCGCTTGTAGTTGGCTCTCCAGGCTTGGCGGTGCCGGCTGCCTGCGCAACCCCTTTTGAAAGAGCAGCTATGTAAGAGTTGTAATTGGTCGAATCGACATCGGAGACGATCGGTGCATTGACGTCAATTTTTTCAATAACAATTGAAAAATCCTTGTTAACCGGGGTGATGTGGATCGGTGGTGGCTGGTTGAGCAAATTCGCAAAACCACTGCTCGGTGCTGCTTTGACATCAACGCTGTAACTCTGGTGCCGCCATTGGTCCCACCAA
>Ga0155606_106_pt4 | contig 8642 bp, 3 predicted proteins | sample RifCSPhighO2_12_FD_107263 | JGI IMG/M metagenome (GOLD analysis project Ga0155606, IMG submission 107263) | Candidatus Woykebacteria bacterium RIFCSPHIGHO2_12_FULL_45_10
TTTGCGGGTAGCGGCCCAATTGGGGATACCGTTTCACGTTTTTGATTTTGAAGGCCAGTATAAAGATGCGGTCCTTGATTATTTCTTTTCCGAATATGAAGCTGGTAGGACCCCAAACCCGGATGTTGCTTGCAATCGGGAGATCAAATTTGGAATTTTCCTCAAAAAAGCTCTTGAGATGGGCTTTGATTATATTGCCACCGGACACTATGCAAGGGTAGAAAAATCCAAATTCCAAAATCCAAATTCCAAAAAAGAAGATAGGGAAGTCTGGAATTACCGACTTCTAAAAGGGGTTGATCCGGACAAGGATCAGTCCTACTTTCTATACACCCTCGGGCAAGAGCAGCTAAAACACACATTATTTCCGATTGGGGAGTACTACAAAAAAGAAGTCAGACAGATTGCAGCTAGCTTGGGTTTACCAATAGCTGATAAAAAGGATAGTCAAGGGATTTGTTTTATTGGACCGGTCAACGTGAGAGACTTCCTGCGTCAGAACTTGAAGAAAAGGGCGGGAAATATTGTTACTTCAGGTGGGGAAGTGCTTGGAGAACACGACGGCTTGGCTTTCTATACCATTGGTCAACGGGAAGGTTTGCGGATAAATTCCACTTTGCCGCACTATGTGGCCAGCAAAAACCGACTTGCCAATGAGATCGTTGCAGCGCCAATTGGTTCAAAGGAGCTGTTTGTTGACAGTGCCCGCCTCTCAAAACCAAATTGGGTTGAAGGCAGACAACCTAAGTTGCCCTTTTATACCCAAGTTAGCCTGCGTTACCGGCAAAAGCCGACTTCGGGGGTAGTAAAGAAAGATCAAGCCGGGTTGGTAGTCAGTTTTGATAATGCACAGCCTGGAGTAACTGCGGGTCAAGCAGCTGTTTTCTATCAAGGAGAAGAGCTGTTTGGCGGGGCCACCATCGAAAGCTAAATAACTGATACAATTGGATATACTAGTTTAGCTTATAAATAATAAAGACCTATTAAAACCAATGCTTACTAAAACGATAACTTCTATATCAGAGATCTATAAAAGTACAACAATACTCCATCCTAGTTATTGGTTTTCCGCCAGAAGTGCCGTAGCACTGGGGAAACTGTATCTGTACTGGTTTTTGGTTGGTACACTTTTGCTGGTCGGTTTGCTTTTTCTTTTTCAGCTTTTGCGCGCCAAAGACCCTTTTCGAAAGAGATTCTTCACGAAAAGGCTCTGGGTTTGCTGGCTGCTCGCTTTGATCGCTATCACCTTGACCCTTCTGCGGGCCTTTGGGGTAGCCTTTTTGTCCGCCCGAATCCTCTGGCCAGTCTTCTTTTTGGCCTTGGTTTACTTTTCTTATGCAAGTTTGCTTGAGTTTTACCGTAAGATTCCGGCCCAAGAAGAAAAGCGACAAAATGAGCTCACCAAGAAAAAGTATCTAAGAGGATTTAGACGCAAGTAAGCTTCAAAGAAGCTGGCAGATTGCCTTTTCCCCGCTTTACTATTAAGATATATTTGTAGATGAACCTGCCTGCCTACTTCACTGACTCAAGATACTTAAGATTGAAAATCTTTGCCCTCTTCTTTTTGTTTGCGGTTGTTGTTCTAATCGTTCTTATTCTCCAGTTTGGGACAAATAAATTTCCAGCCAAACCAAAGCAAAATCTTGCTGCCCAGCTTACCCAACCAACGAAAATAACCGTGGCTAAAACCGGCGAAACTATTTACGTGCCGCCGCGGGTAAAAGAAGTCTCTCCCCAGCAGCTAAAAGCGTTTTTGGATCAGAAACAGCCAATCAAGGTTGTCCAAGTCGCTAGTGAAAAAGAATGGAATGAGGCCCATATCGCCGGTTCGATTTGGCTGCCGACTGAGAATCTTAGTTACCCACCAAATTTAAATCCAGCGGATGATTACATTTTGGTCTCCAAAGACGGTGTTAGCACGATCGAAATTATTGCCAAATTGATTGATCATTTTGCCTATGGAGAGGAGAAAATTCGCAACTTGAAAGGTGGTTTGGATGCCTGGAAAGCCGCCGGTTACCCTTTGGTGAAATAAATGAAAAGTGGAATTGCCAGAAATTTGATCTCAAAAATCGGCACCTTCAAACTAAAAAGACACCTCTTTCTGGTTGGAATTTTGGTTGGAGTTTTGTTTTCGCTTAATTTTGCTAGTACGAAAAACCCGGTTCAGGGAGATGTTGTCCTCAATGATCCAACCAACCCGACCAATTGGCAGGGGACTTTTGTTCAATCAGGCAACCCAGCTGCTTTTGGTACCGATGTTTCAGTGAGCGAGAATCAAAATGTGGCCATCTCTTCAAATCCCTCCGGTGGTTATCAAGTTGGTTTGACAAGTGCAGCTACCTCTGGATCAATGAGGACAGTGAATATTGCCCCAAACGCTACTACTTTCAAGGCCTGGGCGCAAATAAAAGTTTCAATTACCCAACCCCCGGGAGTCGCGGTTGCCAATTCAAAGGCTACCTATGATGTCCTTTGCGGCGATCAAACTAACAACTGTGGTGGGACTCTTTTCAACAACCCGTTTTCGGGATTTCAAAATCTTGACCCGGCGGCTGGTCCACTAGACAATCCGGCTATTTCTTTCTCAAAAATCCGTATTCGCATCTCCTGGACACGTACCAATACGACTTACGCGTCAGTGCTACTGACTGATTGGCAAGCCAGCTGGTCGCTAACCAACGGAATTAGCGTTACAATTGCTAAAACCCCGACTAGCGCCAACCCCGCCTATGTCGGCTCACCACCAGGTGTAGGAACAAATAGTAGTGTTTCCTACACTTTGAGTTATTCAATCAACAAGAGTGTTAATAACTTTTATTTAGAACTTCCCTTTCCAGGAGGAATCAGATCAGGTACAAATTACACAGTGTCCTTCCTTAGTGCTACTGGTGGGGGTAGTAGTAATGGCACCAAGGTCACCTGGAATTTAGGTAGCATTAATAGTGGTACCGCTGGCTCAGTAACCGCTGCTTTTAGAATTAACATCGGGCCACCCGATGGAACGCTCTTCAAAACAACCGCCACGTATCAAGCCAATGATGCTTCTAGTGGAGCGTTAATTGGACCTTTGGACACCGGAGAGGACACACTGACTATTTCTTCAAAAGCCTATCTTCTTTCTCGGCTGATGGGCCCTGGGTTTGTCAACAAAAGTACAAATGTAACTTATCCCATGGCCACTAACGGTGAAATATATCAATCAGACATGTACAACGTTCAGTTTACCTTTACTTACTCTACTTGTACCACGGCAGCTACCCCGACCGCGACTGCTCCGGCCGGCATAACGGTACCAACAGTAGCCAACGGAGGAATCAATACTACCGCTCGAACAGTTACTTTTAATGTGGGCAATTACAAATGGTCGAGTGGGGTCAATAAACTTTATACGGTGACAGTCAAGGCCAACACCACCTGTAGTGTCCCGATCACAGCCCAATGGCAACTAACGGCGACTGACCAGCTCTCCACCTTCGTTCAGGACATCACCAAGACCGTAACATCTACCTTCACCACCTCGACAGTACCAGTGCTCTCAGTGGACAAATTCACTTGGACGGCTGGAACCGGACCAAGCCAGAGGATTGATTACGGCTTTCGTTTTGCCATGGATTACTCGGCAGCAGTGACTGGTTTCTATGCAATTGATAGTATTCCGACACAATCTGTTTTCCTGAGTGCTGGCTTTAACACACCGGTCTTGATGACCAATGGTATCAATCCCAACGCAGCCAACCCAATATCAGTCTATACGAGCAACCTAGCCTCTCAACCATCGAAGACCGATTCAAGTTGGAAGCTTCTTAATGCGGACGGAACGAGCTTCTATGGCACCGCAACAACCTTTGTCAAATGGCAGTCAGGGGGAAGCGGGAATCTTTATTGGGATAAAATGGACAACAATGATTGGCCAATGGGCACTTTGAGTATTGTTACCACCAGTAGCGCAACTTCAGGCACAGTTGCCAATACTGTCAAGGCTTATGGGACTAATGTTTGTACTTCCCCAACCGGTTGTTCCGATTCCAACTCCATTCCAGTCACCAACCAACCTGATTTTGTAATCTATACTGATCCACCAAGCCCGAACCCGGCTTCAGCCGGCGCTAGCCAGGGGGTTACCTACCGCGGTGTTGTTACCAACTGGGGAGGTTCGTCTAATGGTAGTGCGAAAAAGGTGGTGGTGACAATGAAAATTCCCGACCAACAGTTTTTGGACCAAACAACACCGATTATCTCCGCCAAAGCTTATTGTCCAGGTTTAAGTCCACAGGACCATTGTGTAGAGAAAGATGGATCTTTGTCAGCATCAAATCCATCCTTTTGGCTGGATGCAAGTCTTCCTTACGGTTGCACAGCGGGTTCTGGCATCAGTTATTGTCGAGGTTATGACCCAACTGCCGGCACAATTACTTGGACTATCCCCTTGATCTACAGTGCGAACATTTACCCAACCTCTTACCCCTGGTATTACGAGTTTTACGTGAAAGTCAAAACCAGGAGTGGGCTAGCGAACAATACGACCGCAAACTGTTTGAACCCACCAATACCTCCTGGAACCGTGGTTACCTGTAATGTTGCCGCAACTGGTTGGAATAGCACCGAAACGACTCAGGATTATTCGAAAAGTCAGAATTTTCCGTCAGCTTTGTTAATCCAATCGAACCCGGTTCTGGGAATTTGCAAGAGTGTTTCACCCTCGACCATTGACTATCAGGAATACACGACCTACACAATTAGTTACTGGAATACTGGTAATGGTCTAGCTGACAACGCCTATATCATTGACAATATTCCCCAAACTACTAATACCAACCCGCCTTACTTAATGAATTATGATTCTACACATCCTGCTACGACACCAAACGGGGAGTCTTTTTACTGGCGTTCAGATATTCCCCGCAGTTCAACTAAGCCGCCAGTGTTACCTTTGGCATCTTGGACAGCTGGTTTACCGACCGCAGCTCAACAAAACTCAGTAACCTGGGTCATGTGGAAAAATTCCGTTCCAGCAGACCCTGCGAAAAACTGTAGCAATCCGCAATACAGTGCTGGGCTTTCTGTCAAAGACGGGGGTTCTCCCAACAACACTCAGTTCCAGAACAAAGCCTCAATCAGCTTTCTTGATGCGTCTAACAATGAGATTACAGCTAATTCTAATAGTGCTACTGCAACCATTTACAACCCCGGTTTTATCACCGCCAGGGGAGGGGGTAGCGGAGGGGGCGGTGATATTGGCTCGGTAGGCGAGATTCGCTTTAACAGAACCTTACCAGACAATTGTGGGACACCGTCAGTGCCGTGTTATACAGTTGATTATTTAGGGATTGCTAAGGCGATTTACCAAAAGAACCTCCCCAAAGATTTCAATGATTGTTGCTTCAAATCACTGAAAGGTTGGGTGGTTGGCAGTAATTATGAACTCGCGCCCCAGATCAACTACTCCTTACTGTGGCCGGCTTATTCAGCCCGCGCCGTCGATTGTGCTGATGTTGATGCCTGTTTGGGTCCGGTAGGACAAAGCGGCGGAGCAGTACGCCATTATTCCGGCTCTTGCCCGTTCGACATCACTTCAGCCACAGTGAATATTTATCCAAGTGGGGAGCCTTTGATTCTATTTATTCCTTGTGTCAATGGTACCAATGGCGATCTAAAAATTGATACGAACTTTACGGTTGGATCCGCCACGGGTGTAATTTTCGTTGTCAAAGGGGATATAACCGTTGACAAAGGAGTCACCAATATTGACGGCAACTTCCTCGCTGACGGGCAATTTTCTTCAGGAAGCATTGGAACCACCGCCGGAAACGGTGATGCTGGTCGTTACGCAGCCACAGAAATAGGGACCGATGGTTTCCCCAGAATAGTCTATATGGTTGATAATGACCTCCGCTTCATTCGTTGTCAGGATTACAACTGTACTCAAAAAACCTTTAATTATGTGGCAACGATGAACTCAGTCAGTTCGATTCAGTTTGCCCTCGACAGCACTAATGTACCTAGAATTGTTGTGGGTCTGAGAGACCAGAGCGATGGGGAAGTTTATTACATTAGGTGTCTTGATCAGGATTGTCTTACTAAAGAGGCACCAGTGAAAATTGACGATGCAGTCGATCCAGACATAGTTCACAATTCTTCTGACCAACCTTGGATTTCTGAGGGTTTAGGATTGAATGCACCGAGAACTGCAACAACTGCTTTTTGTTCCAGTGTGTCCTGTACTACTATCCCGACTCCACCGACTAGAACTCAAATTGACGGAGACGCCAACTACGATATTGGAGATACTCAAATTGAGATGGATGGTACTACTCCGGTAATCACCTACGTGAAAAGAAAAATAGGTGCACCTCCCGAGGCACTGCTCTATATGGCTCGCTACGTGAGTAGTGGTGGTAGTGGTTGTAATTCTGGAGTAACAAACTGGATTTGTAGCCAGATCACAGCAGGAACCAACAATATCGATCGTTACCCCTCAATGAAGTTAATTAGTAGCAATGTCAAAGAACTTTATCCAAACACTTCTACCAAGGGTCTGAGTTACCTGTCTTGTTCAGCTGCACAATGTACTCAGGCAACCACCACCAATTATGATTTGACTAGTTTGACAACCGGAGCCAACAGTTGTTATAGTGCTAGTGCCTGTCAAGTTCAGAACTACGTCACTATGGTCGTGCCTCCGAGCAGCCTTCCCCAAGCAGTTTTTGCCGCTAAATCGCAAACTTCAAACCGCTACGATATCCGTTTTGCTTATTGTTCAGCTGGCACTTGTGATGCCTCTTCTTGGACCAACAGAACTATTGTTGCTGGCGCCGGTGACGGGGTTGATGCGGCCCGGGTTTATTCGCAGGCTTTGGCTCTTGGGCGTGAGGCTAGCGATGCTACAGTGAAATACCCCAGAATTGTTTACTATGACGGAGTCAACCGTGATTTAGTTTACGTTCGCTGCGATCAGGAGTATTGTGCTACTAAATCAACCTTCGTTTTGGATTCCGGGGACCCGATTACACTAGCTGATGTCAGCTTAACGATCAACGGTTCTTTGTTGGCTTGTTTGGGCCAAGCAGCTGGGTGTAAGATCAACCTGCTGAGGGATTTGTTTTACGGCTCTATGAGTGCTGCCGGCGAAAATTTTATTCTACAGCCACGTTATTATTATCTTTTCAGAAACATTTTAGCCAAAAAATCCCTCTACCTAGAATCTGCCCCTTAAATTGAATAGTTGACAAAAGCTGCTTCTTGACCTAGAATGGGCTCGATGTAGTGGTTTTCTTTCCCAGAAGCGTGGTTTTGAAGCGAAAAGAGCCTAGGTATCACTAGTCTCTTTTTAGTTGGGGGAGAATTGGATTTAGGATAGAGGGTTTAGGATGTAAGTATAGAAGAGGTTAGAATTCTTAAATCTTAAATCATATATCTTTAGTCGCTTGCGACGCAGAGCGCGAAGCGATCTATATCTAAATAGCACCTTGCCAATTTAATATCAAACAGAAGTAGATCTGTAAATCAAATTGTATACTTTTCCTTCGGAAAAGAGCGCATTTTCGATTTGCAAATCGAAAATGTAGCAGAAACCCTTTGTTCGAGTTTTGACTAGCTCGGGCAAACGGAATCTCAATCAGTTCTTAGTCAGTAAGAACTCTTGAATTTGGCTTTGCCAAATTTTTTGGAGAGTTTGATCCTGGCTCAGGGTAAACGCTAGCGGCGTGCATTAGGCATGCAAGTCGAACGACGTGCTCGCAAGAGTTACGAGTGGCAGACGGGTGAGTAACGCGTAGGAATCTACCCTAAAGTGGAGGATAACTCGCCGAAAGGCGAGCTAATACGCCATGTGAAGGCAACTTCAAAGTACGTAACTGTACGCTTTAGGATGAGCCTGCGTCCCATCAGCTTGTTGGTAGGGTAAAAGCCTACCAAGGCGACGACGGGTAGGGGGTCTGAGAGGATGTCCCCCCACAATGGCACTGAGACACGGGCCATACACCTACGGGTGGCAGCAACCGGGAATCTTCGGCAATGGGCGAAAGCCTGACCGAGCGACGCCGCGTGGAGGATGACGGCCTTCGGGTTGTAAACTCCTTTTGCTAGGGAATAAACCCTGTGAAAAGTTGACAATAAGTTCACGAATGTTGGCACTTTGGAAAAACCAGTGCTTAGCAATGCCGTGGATAGATTGCCAGTTTCTCACAGGGTTGACTGTACCTAGAGAATAAGCCGCTGCTAACTACGTGCCAGCAGCCGCGGTGAAACGTAGGCGGCAAGCGTTACCCGGATTTACTGGGCGTAAAGAGTGCGTAGGCGGTTTCGTAAGTCACCATTGAAATTTCTCCGCTCAACGGAGAACCCGGTGGTGATACTATGAGACTGGATGGTCAGAGGGGGTACCGGAACAGTTGGTGGAGCAGTGAAATGCGTTGATATCAACTGGAACACCAGAGGCGAAGGCGGGTACCTGGCTGACTCATGACGCTGTTGCACGAAAGCGTGGGGAGCAAAACGGATTAGATACCCGTGTAGTCCACGCCGTAAACCATGGACACTAGATATTGGAGGTGTTGACCCCTTCAGTGTCGTAAGCTAACGCGTTAAGTGTCCCGCCTGGGGAGTACGGCCGCAAGGCTAAAACTCAAAGGAATTGACGG
>Ga0155606_107_pt1 | contig 8433 bp, 8 predicted proteins | sample RifCSPhighO2_12_FD_107263 | JGI IMG/M metagenome (GOLD analysis project Ga0155606, IMG submission 107263) | Candidatus Woykebacteria bacterium RIFCSPHIGHO2_12_FULL_45_10
TCCTTGGATCTGCCCGATATTAATGGGCGAAAAGCAATTATCGAGATTCATGCTAAAGGTAAACCTATGGCAAAAGAAGTGGATAAAGAAAAAATTGCTCGCCGTACGGTTGGGTTTTCCGGTGCGGATTTGGCGAATATGCTCAACGAGGCCGCAATTCTCGCGGCTCGTGAGAACAAGCGGGAAATAGACAATAAAGCCCTCGAAGAAGCTGCTACTAAAGTCCAACTTGGACCACAAAAACGACGCCTTACCAGTGAAGAAGAAAAGAAAATCACTGCCTACCATGAAGCTGGACACGCGGTGGTTACTCATCTTCTTCCAAACATGGATCCGGTTCATCGCATCTCGATCGTCGCCCGCGGTGTTACAGGTGGTCATACTATGATCCCACCGGCGATAGATCGTTACAACGAGACGAAAACAAGATTACTGGAGACAATTACTTCATTGCTGGGTGGGCGAGCTGCTGAAGAAATTGAGTTCCACGAGTTTACTGTAGGTGCGTCTTCGGATATTGAGCGAGCAACAGAAATTGCTCGTCAAATGGTCAGCAAGTTTGGTATGAGTGAATTGGGACCGATGACTATGGGTACACAAGGGGAAAATCCTTGGCTGGCTCGTGAGATTGGAGAAGGCAGAGCTCTCTCTGAGGAGCTTGCCGCCAAAGTTGACGAACAAGTCAAGAAAATAATGGACCGCCAGTTTGAAGTGGCGGAGAAGATCTTGAAAGAAAATAAAGAGAAGCTTGACTTAGTCGCTAAAGAGTTAATAAAGAAAGAAACCTTGGAGGGTGATGAGTTTGAAGAACTGATGAATCGTGGCGAAGCTCTCCACCAGGTGCGCGATTCAATGAGTGGAAATCTGACCTAATCTTGTCCAACCCAACCCTTTAAGGTAGAATCCCTCTGCTTATGAGCAAACTAGTTTTAGTTGACGGTCACGCACTCTTTCATAGAGCCTTTCACGCTATGCCGCCCCTTACCACAACAAAAGGCGAACTGGTGAATGCTGTTTTCGGCTTCACCTCAATGCTCTTGCGAGTGTTAAATGATATAAAACCAGAGTACGCAGTTGTTTGTTTTGATACTGCTGCGCCAACCTTTCGCCATACTGAATACACAGCCTACAAAGCCCACCGTTTGGCTGCTCCTGAGCAGATGCACGAGCAACTTCCAAGAGTGAAAGAAGTGGTTGACAGCCTCAATATCCCTATTTTTACTCTTGAAGGTTATGAAGCTGACGACGTCATTGGAACGCTTGCCAACCAAGCCGGTGATTTGGAAGTGTTAATCGTTACCGGAGATCGGGACAGCCTACAATTGGTTAACAAACATATTAAGTCTTACATGCCAGGAAAATCCCTTTCCGATATCCAAATTTGGGACGGTGAACGGGTTAAGCAAAAATATGGATTTGAACCGCGTCAGTTGATTGATTTCAAGGCTTTGGCGGGAGATGCCTCAGATAATATTCCCGGAGTCAGGGGGGTTGGGGAAGTAACTGCAACTAGGTTGATAAAAGAATTTGGCTCGATTGAAAACATTTACAAAAGTTTAGATAAAATCCCAGAGAAGACCAGAAGATTGCTTGCAGAAGATGCGGAAAATGCGGTTTTGAGTAAGAAACTAGCTACTATCGATACCGCCAGCCCGATTCGGCTCGATTTGAACAAGTGTATCCTCAAAGATTACGACAAAAGCAAAGCGATTGAGCTTTTTAAGGAACTTGAATTTAACTCACTTCTTACCCGTTTGCCTGGAGTTAACAAAGGTGCGCTCAAGGAGACGCCTGCAAACAAGGACCAAACTGAACTTTTCAGAAGTGAAGAAACGGTTGCACCTGTAAAAACCGAGAACAATCAGCTCGAGATTATTTTGCGGGAAATGGAGAACTACGGAGTTTTGGTTGACAAAGGTTATTTAGAAAAACTGGCTAAGGAGATTGACTCTACTATTAAAAATTTAGAAAAAGGAATCTACAAGTCAGTTGGTCATGAGTTCAATCTGAATTCACCAAAGCAACTCTCAGGAGTTTTGTTTGGTGAGCTAGGGTTAACACCCATAAGAGCCGGCAAAGACCACGCTTCAACCGATGTCGAAACTCTTACTGAGCTTGCTGCAGCGCATCCTGCGGTTGGGTTGCTGCTTTCCTATCGCGAGCTTTTTAAACTCAAATCTACTTATGTAGACGCACTACCGCCCTTGCTCGATAAAGATAATCGTTTGCACACGCATTATCATTTGGATGCGACCAAGACCGGCCGACTCAGCTCAACCAACCCCAATCTTCAAAATATCCCCGCCAAGGGAGAATGGGGAACCCGGGTCCGTGAAGCTTTCATCGCCCCGAAAGGCTCGAAACTGCTTTCCGCGGACTACAACCAGATCGAACTGCGGGTAATGGCTCATCTTTCCGGAGACGAAAACCTAAAAGGAATTTTTAACCGCAATGAAGATATTCACACTCGTACTGCTTCGGAAATTTTGGGGAAGGACCCTGATTCAATTACCAAAGACGACCGGCGGCTCGCCAAAGTGGTAAATTTTGGCATTATGTACGGACTTTCTCCTTTTGGACTGGCCAGACAACTAAAGATCGACCGCTCTGCTGCTGAAGAAATCATTGAACGCTACTTTAACGAGTTCCCTAGAGTGAAGAATTGGTTGGACAAAACTCTGGCAGAAGCTTATGAGAAAGGTTACGTCGAGACTCTCGGTGGGTTCCGCCGTTACTTAATTGAGCTCAAACAGGGCAACCAGAGAGTCCGAGCTGCGGGTGAAAGGCAGGCTATAAACGCTCCAGTCCAAGGAACAGCGGCTGATATTATAAAAGTAGCAATGATGGAGTTAAGTACCAAATTACAAGCACCAAATTACAAAACAAAGATGATACTTCAAGTTCATGATGAGTTGGTTTTTGAAGTTCCAGACAAAGAGGTAGAACAAGTTTTCCCAATTATTAAAGAAGCAATGGAAAAAACCTTTAAATTGGATGTCCCAGTGGTGGTGGAGATGAAGATTGGTCAGAACTGGGGAGAGATGCAAGTATTGACAACCTAAGATTATTTACCGGATAATTGAAGCTAGTGAACAATTTGATTGGTGTTGGTGATGCGATTAAAGCCGCTATAGCTATTGTTCGAAAGAACTTAGTCTGGTTTGTCGTTTTGGGTGCAACACCACAAATTGTTACTTCTCTTATCTCACAGGTATTTTTTGGTGGTCTAGATAAGCAGATCTTGAGTCCAACTAACCCTTACCAATTTATTAATTTTACCCAACTTTTTTCGGGCGTGATCGTACTTTTTTTCGTGAGTTTTATTCTCGGAACTGCTTTTGCTATTATGCAGATTTTGCTAGTGATCAAGACCGACAAGGGCGAGGCAGTAAATTTTTCAGATCTACTTTCAGCCTCTCTGAAGCTCTTTTTTAGTTACTTAATTTTGGGAGCCTTTGTTGGGATCACTGTTTTGGTTGGAATTGTCTTGCTAGTGGTGCCTGGAATTGTCTTTGCAACTTGGTTCTTTGCCTCTTTTTTCATCTTAGCCCAAGAAGGTAAGAGAGGAATGGAGGCTATGAAAGCAAGTAAGGCTTTGGTGCAAGGTCATACGATGGATGTTTTGACCCGCTTTTTTCTTGGAATTTTGGTTTATGCACTTGTCTCAATTGTAGTTGGCTTAATACTCTTGCCTCTGGAGGCTATTTACTTAGTAGGTTCAGTAGTATCTGCTTTAATTTCAGCTGTACTCGGTGCGGTGAGCCTTTCCTTTTCTTACGTGATTTACCGCTCACTAGTTGAGATTAAGTCTGCAGCAAACCCACCAGCAGTTTCTCAACCTGCTCCTGTCGCTCCTTAGACTCTTCTTTTGGGATTAAAGCAGAGCTACAAGCAAAATTGGCACAACCAAGAAGAGATTGACGATGACTAGTCCTGCGAGGATCAAAGTTTCGTTACCATTGTTTTTTTGAGGTGAGGTAGACTTTTCTTTGGGTAAAGTAGTTTTGGTGGTGTTTTTTTGAAGTAACGAGATAATGGTGGTTGGTGTTGAAGTAGCTGTAAGCGTAGGCTCGGGATTTGGAACTGGGTTTAACTGTGGTGGAAGGGGAGAAGATTTTGGTGATGACGGTTTCGGTGCAGGTGGAGTTGGCGGTGGGTTATTAACTGTTGAGCAACCGTTAACCGAGCCGGATGCGGTTCCCGAGGCAAAATCAGCGACCCAATAGTAAGTTACATTTGCAGCTCGATAGGCATTACCAACCCCAATCCTTGTAAAGCTAGGATTGAGCATGTTAGCCCTGTGGCCAGGAGAGTCCTTCCAGCCGTCAAAAATCTTTTGAGCCGAGTTGGCTTGGTTCATTAAAGAGGCAATGTTTTCTCCTCTTGTACCTCCGGTTACTCCGAAAGCGGTTAATCGGCTCGCCATATCCCGTTCCAGTGAATCTGTGTGATCAAAATAATTATTTGTTGCCATGTCAGCGGTGAGCCAGCAGGCAGCGTTGGTTAAGCTTTGATCCTCGGTTAACGATCCTAGGCCGTTCGCGATTCGGTACTGATTAATTAACCCCACCAAACCACCAACATCAGCATTTACTTTTTGCACGTTTTGGGAGGCAAAAAGCAAACTTAAATTAAAAATAATTAGTAAGGAAGTGAAAAGAAGAATTGGGCGTTTCAGCATAAGGCTTGCGGCAGTGGGCAAGCTTGAGGTCGCTTTTATACTCTCACTATCGGACTAAGATGTCAATCGGAGCAGGCATTTACACATTGAACTCTGGGTTTATTTTGTTATAATGCGAGAGCCAACAGCAAAATCTGAAAGGACAGAGTTAGGAGGAGACAATGCTGTATCGACATCTCTTTGCCAGACGCATATTACGTATGGCAAAAGGTTCATTGACCGACGGTATGGTGGTGCTGTTCATACTGGTGTTAGCAACACCATTTTACCTGCTCGACAAAGAAACCCTGCGCGGTAGAACCGAACTTTCAATTGCCGCAACGTTCGGGTCTTTCAATGCCCTTCTGTTTCTAATCGGCGGGGTAGCTGCTTTCAGCGTTGGTCATGGAGCTGTGGCGCTAGGCCTTTTGGCAGTGGTCGTGTTGGATCTGGTTCTAGTGTGTGCTGCCAGCTTCAGACAACTGGTTAGTTGACACCCGCCTTACCGGCTGGGGAACTTTGCTCTTGTAGCACCGATCCCCAGCCGGTTCACGTTTCTAGACATTTGTATTAATATATCCCCATGCCAGAATTACCTGAGGTGGAGCTTATTAGACGCCAATTAACCGATGAAGTCCTTGGTCGGGTATTTACTGAGGCTGTCTTTGACCCCGAAAATGGTAATAGTTTGAAGCTGAGACAAAAGAAGGATTTAGAGGCTATTCTGCCGGGAAAGAAAATCCTCAAAGCGGGGCGGCGCGGCAAACATTTATTTTTATCACTAACCGACGACTACCATCTGATGTTTCATTTGAAAATGACCGGTCGGCTGCTCTTGCGGGGGCTTAACGGCCAAATTGACGAATTTTTACGGTTAACTTTAAAACTCGATGACGAGCGCGAGTTAAGATTTACTGACCGCGCTCGGTTTGCCGACGTTTTTCTTTGGGACAATGAGGACTTGGTTGCACTCGATAACAAACTCGGCCCAGAACCTGACGATGCTATTACTGATTATTTACAACAAGCTTTGTCTTCCACAAAACTTTCAAATATAAAAGAGGCCTTGCTCGACCAATCTATCCTTGCCGGAGTGGGTAATATCAACGCCGATGAAGCTCTTTTCGTAGCTAAAATCCATCCTAAACGGGAACCGGCTACAGTTTCAAAAGAAGATGCAGAAATCCTCTTAAGTTCGATTAAACAAGTCCTTGAAAAAGATCTAGCCAACGGTGGATCAACAATCGATAGTTACCTTAACCTCTACGGAGAGCCAGGGAAAAATCAGGAAAGTTTTTACGTTTACGGACGAGCCGGAGAGCCTTGCCGCGATTGTTCTACCCCGATTGAACTTATTGAAATCTCGTCTCGCCGCACGCACTTTTGCCCCTCTTGCCAAAAGAAGGATAGTTTAACCTTGTTTTAATGGTAAAATTACGGCCATGTCTTTATTTGAAGGTGAAATAGCAAAAATTTATGATCTTTGGACCAAGTCGGGCTATTATGATTTCGATAAGGAAGCCGAAATAGTAAGTAAGATTATTGGTCCTAACAGAAGTATTATTGAACTGGGTATTGGTACAGGTAATACAGCTATTCCATTGGCGAAAAAAGGTTATGAAGTCTTTGGAATCGACGATTCCAAAAACATGCTCGGGCAGCTGGAGAAAAAACTTGAAGGAGAGAGTTTAACGATCGATTTTGAGCTGCAAGATATTAGGAAGCTGAAAGTTTCGAAAACTTCTGATGTTGCTCTTTCGGCCGGCGGGGCCTTTGTCTACTTAGTAATCGATGACGAACTTTATTTTGACGCCTATTTCTCAAAAGAGTCGGAAATTGTCAAAATCTTTTCGAGCGTCTGGCAACTCCTGAATCCTGGAGGATTATTCCTAATCAATGTTCAGTACCACGGCGAGCATTACGAATTAAAATTGCCCGACGAAACAGATTACTGGTTCGATCTAAAAGAAGTTGAACCGCGGCACTTAGTTAAAACTCATTATTTTAAAAAAGACGGAAAAATCTATCTGGAACAACCTTATGATTTTTACAGATGGACCAGGGAAGAAATCGATACTTTGGCGAAAGAGACGGGGTTTCAGATTAACGGTTATGATGAAACCAAAACCTTTTACATTTTTCAAAAATAACCTATATTTGGAGGGTTATGCCAGAATTGCCAGAAGTTGAAACAATCAGACGAGATTTGGAAAAAGAAATTGTTGGGCACAAGATTACCGATTTGTGGTACGACGCGCCCAAAATGTTGCAGCCGACTCCAGAAAAACTTGAAACAATCGTTGGTCATCATATTGTTTCAGCCGGACGAATCGGTAAACTTCTTTTACTTGGAATCGAAAATGACGGAACGGTCGGGATTCACCTGAAACTTTCCGGAAGACTTTTTATCCGAGATCAAAACTCTCCAGAAGACCGTTTTACCCACGTAATTTTCCTCCTTGATGATGGACGCGAGTTAAGATTCACTGAGTTTCGCAAGTTTGGTTACGCTAAACTGATCGAGGACGAAGAAGAGTTAAAAACTATAAAATCTAAGTATGGACCAGAGCCTTTAACGTCTGACTTTACCTTTGACGCTCTCAAAAAAGTTTTGAACAAAGCGAATCGCGCGGTGAAGACCGTCATTATGGACCAGAAAAAAATCGCTGGCGTTGGTAATATTTACGCTGATGAAGCTCTTTGGCTGGCCAAGATAAATCCCGAAGCCTTAGCGTTCAAGTTAACTAACGCTGAGATTGAAGCGCTTCACCAGGGAATTATTAAGGTGATTGAGGCTGGAATTGCTGACCGCGGCACTAGCGTGGACGATTATTTGGATGTTTACGGGAAAGAAGGGTTTCATGCTAAGAATTTGAACGTGTTTCGTCAAAATGGAAAGCCATGTCCTCGTTGCGGTACAATGATTAAAAAAATTCGCGTTGGTGGTCGGGGTACCCATTTATGCCCGAACTGTCAGGTTAAAAAATAACTTAAGAATGAATTACTTTATCTCAGTCGTCATTCCAGCCTTCAACGAAGAGAAATACCTGCCTGCCTGCCTTGAATCATTGCAGAACCAGGATTACCCAAAGGAGTTTTACGAGGTTATCGTAGTCGACCATGAATCTACTGACGCGACCGCTGAGGTGGCGAAGCGTTTCAGTGCCAAAGTAGTCGTTTGCCACGAAAAGCCAATTGCAGCGGTTCGTCAAACTGGTTATGAAAGCGCCAAAGGTGATATTTTTGTCGGCACTGATTCTGATACCACCGCCCCTCAGGATTGGCTAAGGGCTATTAACGGGATTTTCCAGTCCCGTCAAGAAGTTGTTGCTTTGACCGGCACTGCTCGGTTCGATTCAAAGAGTTTGGTTAATAGGGCCATGGCAGAATATCTTTTTCCGATTGCAATGCAGACAATGTTTGCCTTCGGCAAGAAGGCGCTTAATGGCTTCAATTTTGCCGTCAGGGCAACTGCTTTCAAACAAGTTGGTGGTTTTAACAGGACCTTAATATCAGCCGAAGATGTGGATTTGGGAATTAGACTCGCGAAAGTGGGCCAGGTGGTCTTTGAACCCGCCCTGGTGGTAATGACTTCTTCAAGAAGAATGGACGCTGGAAGGAGCAAATTTTTTATGCATCATGCCCGTAATATAGTAAAATTCATGATCCTTGGGAAGAAACCGGAGAGTTTTGAAGATATACGCTAAAACTATGAAAATCGCTTTCTTTACTGATACTTACTTCCCGCAGTTAAATGGGGTGACGATTTCAAT